>R04__coassemble_26_pt1 | contig 48908 bp, 61 predicted proteins | sample R04__metabat2_low_PE_025 | metagenome-assembled genome bin R04
AAAGAGCAAAGAAATCATAATTTTTTTGCTCTTTTTAATATATTAATTACTTATTTATTGCCCTTTATAGCATCCCAATATGCCTTTGTCGCCTGTTCTATTTTATTGTCACCATATTCATAGTACTTAACATTTTTAATGGCGTCTGGAAGGTATTGCTGCTTGAGCCAATGATTCTTATAGTCATGTGGGTACTTATAGAACTGGCCAGGGTTTGCCTGATCCTCGCCGTCAAAATGTTTATTTTGAAGAATGCGAGGGATGGCTCCGGTCTTGCCGTTTTGTACGTCCGCCATAGCTGACTCGATAGCGATGCAGCCGGAGTTGGACTTCGGCGCTGTTGCCACGAGGATGACTGCGTCACCGAGTGGAATCTGCGCCTCAGGGAGTCCGACCTGCAGAGCTATGTCGCAGGCGGATTTTACTATCGGAATGATCTGCGGATAGGCAAGACCGACGTCCTCGCATGCGCAGACGAGGAGGCGACGAATTGCTGACGGCAAGTCGCCTGCCTCAAGAAGGCGAGCGAGGTAATGAAGTGCTGCGTCGGGATCAGAACCACGAAGTGATTTTTGATACGCTGAGACGATGTCATAGTGGTCGTCTCCAGCTCTGTCGTAGCGCATTGCACTATGACCAGTTACCTGTGAGACGAGGTCCAAAGTTATTTTATCGGATGATGCGAGAGACAGAAGCTCGACGGTGTTGATTGCTTTGCGGACATCACCACCAGCCGCCCTTGCAATGCTTAAAATCGCACCATCTTCAAATTCGTATTTGATTTCCTTTTCCTCTTCAATAATAGAGAACGCGCGCTCGACCGCTCTGCTTATCTCTTCTGGCGTCACCGACTTGAACTCGAACACGCTACAACGGCTGATAACAGCGTTGTAGACGTAGAAGTACGGGTTCTCCGTCGTCGACGCAATCATAGTTATTTTCCCGCTCTCGAGATACTCGAGCAGGGACTGTTGTTGCTTTTTATTAAAATATTGAATCTCATCAAGATAAAGCAGAATACCATTTTGCGTCATAAGGGTGTCGACATCCTCGATTATATCTCGGATGTCATTTATGGACGCATTCGTCGCATTGAGCTTGTAAAGACGCTTGTTTGTCTGCTTCGCGATAATGCTCGCAAGCGTCGTCTTGCCAATGCCCGATGGTCCATAAAAAATCAAATTAGGTATATCGCCTGATTCTATTATACTTCTAAGAGCTTTTCCCTTTCCAAGAAGGTGTTCCTGGCCGACTATTTCGTCTAAGGTTTGAGGTCTTAGTCTGTCTGCAAGTGGAGAATTCATAATTGCCTCCAAATCGGATTTTCTTTAACATACATTATATTAATACGCGCGCGAGAGTTTGGTCAAGATTCAATAAAAATAAATTGTAAATTTTCAGGCTAAAAAATGTCATATTTTGGGGCTTAAAATTTTAAAAAATCAATATCTTGGGTTTGATGAAAATCTGGAAATTTTTCTTGTTAAAAATTAATGAAAATTTTTAAAAATAATTGTTGCATTCTTATAATACGCGTGTTATTATATTCGAGCGCGCGTTAAGGGATTCTTGCGGCCCTTTGCGCCAAAAACATGCGTAGATGTGGGATGTGGCTACTCTCTGAAGTAGGGAACTCCCGCGGAGTATGTCCGATTTTAAACCGGGCGAAACATATGCCGTTTTGCCAACCGGGACAACCTCGTTCTCCCTGGTTTTTTTTAAAACTGAACGAGAAAACGCCCGGCGGTGTGTATTTTTATGGAGGAATAAAAATGGCAGTAAAAGAAAAAATCAGAATCAGACTCAAGGGCTATGATCACAATCTTGTTGACGCAGCAGCTGAAAAGATTGTAGAGACAGCAAAGCGCACAGGCGCTCAGGTTTCTGGCCCAGTTCCACTTCCAACAGAGAAGGAAGTAGTAACAATTCTTCGCGCTGTACATAAGTACAAGGACAGCCGTGAGCAGTTCGAGCAGCGCACACACAAGAGACTCATCGACGTTATGAGACCTTCAAACAAGACAGTTGAAGCTCTCACAGGTCTTGAGCTTCCTGCAGGCGTAGAAATCAGCATTGACTAAGATTTCGAAAACCACGCCTGTAAGAGTCATGTTGGTGGACTACACCAACCAATAACTAAAGGAGGAAAAATATCATGCAAAAAGGTCTTATCGGTAAGAAAATCGGTATGACACAGCTCTTTGACGAGAACGGAACAGTAGTTCCTGTAACAGTTATTGAAGCTGGTCCATGTGCAGTAACACAGAAGAAGACAGTTGAAAACGATGGTTATGATGCTATTCAGCTTGGCTTCGGTGATGTTAAGGTACAGAGAGTAAACAAGCCAATGCAGGGTCACTTCGCAAAGGCAGATGTAGCACCAAAGAAGGTTCTCAAGGAATTCCGTCTTGATGACTGTGCTGCATTCAACGTAGGCGACATCTTAAAGGCTGACACATTTGAGGTTGGCGACAGAGTAGATGTTGTTGGTACATCAAAGGGTAAAGGAACCGCTGGCGCAATCAAGCGTTGGAATTTCGGTAGACTTAAAGAAACTCATGGTTCAGGTCCTGTAGTAAGACATGCCGGCTCACTCGGCGCTTGCTCAGATCCTTCACGAGTTTTCAAGGGAAAGAAACTCGCTGGTCACCTCGGTGCCGAGAGAGTTACTATCCAGAACTTAGACATCGTTAAAGTAGATGCTGAGAACAACTTAATCGCTATCAAGGGCGCTGTTCCAGGTCCTAAGGGCGGAATCGTTGTTTTAAAGAACAGCATTAAAAAAGCGTAAGGAGGTAGACTAGAATGCCACAGGTATCAGTACTTAACACAACCGGCAAAAAGGTTGGTACTATGGACTTGAACGAAAACATTTTTGGTATCGTTCCAAACATGTCAGCTATTCATCTCGTAGTAGTTAATTATCTCGCTAACCAGCGTCAGGGCACACAGTCTACTAAGACACGCTCAGAAGTTAGCGGCGGTGGAAAGAAGCCTTGGAGACAGAAGGGCACAGGCCGTGCTCGCCAGGGTTCAACACGTTCACCACAGTGGACACACGGCGGTATCGCTCATGGTCCAAAGCCAAGAACATACGGCTTCTCAATCAACAAGAAGGTTAGAAAGCTCGCTATGCTCTCAGCTCTTTCAGACAAAGTAGCAAACGAGGAATTCGTAGTAGTTGACAAGCTTGAGCTCAAGGAAATCAAGACAGCTGAAATGGTTAAGATTCTTGCAGCAGTAAGCGGCGCTAAGAAAACTCTCATAGTTGTTCCAGAGTCTGACGAAATCATTTACAAGAGTGCTCGTAACATCGAAGGCGTTAAGGTTTCACCAGTAAACGCAATCAATGTTTATGATTTAGTAAATTGCAACAAAGTTGTTATTGCTAAGGGCGCTGTTGAAAAGCTTGAGGAGGTATATGCATAATGAGTAAACTTGCACAGGATATTATCCTCAAACCAATCATCACAGAAGCATCAATGGAAAACACAGCTTATAAAAAATATACATTTAAAGTTGCAAACGATGCTAACAAAATCGAAATTGCGAAAGCAGTTGAAGAACTCTTCGGAGTTAAAGTAGCAAAGGTAAACACATTAAAAGTACGCGGCAAGCTTCGCCGTCAGGGCCGTTTTGAGGGTTACACAGCTTCTTGGAAGAAGGCAATCGTTACTCTCACTGAAGACTCAAAAACAATTGAGTTCTTCGACGGTATGATGTAATCGAGAAGGAGGAAATCAAAGTGGCAATTAGAAACATTAAGCCAGTTACTAACGGTACAAGAAACATGTCCGTTACAGATTACTCCGAACTGTCAAAGGTTGCTCCTGAGAGAAGCTTACTTGCTCCTCTTAACAAGAATGCAGGCCGCAACAGTTATGGTAGAATCACAGTTCGTCACCGCGGTGGCGGAAACCGTAAGAAGTATCGTATTATCGACTTCAAGAGACAGAAGGCTGGAGTTGCAGAAGTACTTACACTTGAGTACGATCCAAACCGTTCAGCATTCATCGCTCTCATCCAGTATGAAGATGGTGAGAAGGCATACATCCTCGCTCCTGTTGGCCTCAAGGTAGGCGACAAGGTAGAGTCAGGTGCTGAGGCTGATATCCAGCCAGGTAATGCTCTTCCACTTAGCAACATCCCAACTGGTACATTTATCCACAACGTTGAGCTTTACCCAGGTCGCGGCGGACAGCTCGCTCGTTCAGCTGGTAACGCTGCTCAGCTTATGGCAAAGGAAGGTGCTTACGCACTTCTTCGTCTCCCATCAGGTGAGCTTCGCAACGTTCCAATTTCTTGCATGGCTTCAATTGGCCAGGTAAGCAACACAGACCACGTAAACGTTAAGGTTGGTAAGGCTGGCCGTACACGTCACCTTGGTATTAGACCAACAGTTCGTGGTTCTGTAATGAACCCTAACGACCACCCACACGGTGGTGGTGAAGGTAAGTCACCAATCGGTCGTCCAGGTCCTGTTACTCCTTGGGGTAAGCCAGCTCTTGGTTATAAGACACGTAATAAGAAGAAAGCTTCCAATAAGATGATCGTAAGACGTCGTAACGGAAAGTAATCGTGAAAGGAGTTATGAAAAATGAGCAGAAGTCTTAAAAAAGGCCCATATGTACAACCTAAGCTCCTCGCCCGCGTTGAGAAAATGAACGAAAGCGGAGAGAAGATCGTACTTAAAACATGGAGCCGTTCTTCAACAATTTTCCCACAGTTCGTTGGTCATACCTTCGCAGTTCACGATGGACGTAAACACGTTCCAGTATACGTTACTGAGGATATGGTAGGCCACAAGCTTGGTGAATTCGCACCAACAAGAACTTTCAGAGGCCATGCTGGTTCAAAGACCGGTAAATAATGCAGAAAGGAGTGTTTAATTGATGGAATCAACAGCTAAGGTAACTTACGTACGTATAGCACCTCGCAAGGTTAAAATCGTACTTGACCTTATCAGAAATCAACCAGCCGACAAGGCAATGGCTATTCTCAAGAACACACCTAAATCTGCAAGTGAGGTTCTTGAAAAATTACTCAAATCAGCAATCGCTAACGCAGAGCAGAAGGACATGGACACAAGCAAGCTTTATGTAGCAGCTTGTTCAGTAGACCAGGGCCCAACACTCAAGCGTATCAGACCAATGTCAAAGGGACGTGCGTATAGAATCAATAAGAAGACATCACACATCACTATTACATTGAAAGAAGCAGAATAAGAGGAGGAGGTAAAACATGGGACAGAAAGTTAATCCAACTGGACTTAGAGTTGGCGTAATTAAAGACTGGGAGTCTCGCTGGTATGCAGACAAAAACCAGTTCGCAGATACTCTTCATGAGGACTATGAAATTCGTGAATACCTTCTCAAGACTCTTAAAGGCGCAGGTGTTCCAAAGGTAGAGATCGAGCGTGACGCAAAGCGCGTTCGCATCAACATCTACTGTGCAAAGCCAGGTGTTATCATCGGCAAGGGCGGCGCTGAAATCGAGAAGCTTAAGGCTATTTGTGAGAAGAAGCTCGGCAAAGAAGTTTCTCTCAACATCATGGAAATCAAGCAGCCTGACCTCGACGCTCAGCTTGTAGCAGAGGGCATCGCAGCTCAGCTTGAAAAGCGTGTTTCTTATCGTCGCGCACTTAAGCTTGCTATCGGCAGAACAATGAGACTCGGTGCAAAGGGTATCAAGGCTCAGGTTTCTGGTCGTCTCGGCGGAGCAGAAATTGCTCGTTCAGAGAGCTATCGTGAAGGTACTATTCCACTTCAGACAATCCGTGCAAACATCGACTACGGTTTTGCTGAGGCAGATACAACTTACGGCCGTATCGGCGTAAAGGTTTGGATTTACAAAGGTGAAATCCTCCGCGATACACGTAAGGCAAATAAGAAGGAAGGGGGAGCGAAATAATGTTAATGCCAAAAAGAGTAAAGTACCGCAGGCAGCAAAGAGGCCGCATGAAGGGTACAGCAACTCGTGGCAATACAGTTACTTATGGTGAGTATGGTCTTGTTGCTCTTGAGCCAGCATGGATCACAGCAAACCAGATTGAAGCAGCTCGTATCGCTATGACACGTTACATTAAGCGTGGTGGCCAGGTTTGGATAAAGATTTTCCCAGACAAGCCAATCACAGAAAAGCCAGCTGAAACTCGAATGGGTTCAGGTAAAGGTTCCCCAGAATATTGGGTAGCAGTTGTAAAGCCAGGTAAGGTAATGTTCGAAATCGCAGGCGTTGAGGAAGAACTTGCTCGTGAGGCTATGCGTCTTGCATCTAACAAGCTCCCAATTAAATGTAAATTTGTAAAGAAAGAGGACGGTGAGCAGTAATGAAAGCACAAGAACTTAAGAAACTGTCCGCCGCTGAGCTTGATGCTAAGCTTCTTGAACTTAAGGATGAACTCTTTAAGCTTCGTTTCCAGCAGGCTATCAATCAGCTCGATAACCCAATGCGCATTAAGGCCGTAAAGAAAGACATCGCTAGAATTAAGACAATTCAGCGTGACCTTGAACTTCACGGCGACAATGCATGAGTTTAGGAGGATTAGTAGTTATGGAAAGAAATCTTAGAAAAACTCAGGTTGGCCTCGTTTCATCTGACAAGATGGATAAGACTGTAGTAGTTACAGTTAAGGACAGGGTTAAACATCCACTTTATAAGAAAATCGTTAACCGTACAGTAAAAATCAAAGCACACGATGAAAAGAACGAATGCCAGGTAGGCGACAAGGTTCTCATTATGGAAACTCGTCCTATCTCTAAAGATAAGCACTGGCGTGTAGTTGAAATCATCGAGAAAGCTAAGTAATTAAGGAGGGAACCACTGTGGTACAACAACAGAGTTACCTCAAGGTTGCCGACAATTCAGGCGCAAAAGAAATCATGTGCATTCGTGTGCTTGGAGGTACTGGCAGGAGGTATGCCAACATTGGCGACGTTATCGTAGCATCAGTTAAGAAGGCTACACCAGGTGGCGGCGTTAAGAAAGGCGAAGTAGTAAAAGCAGTAGTAGTAAGAACTAAGAAGGGTGTTCGTCGTGACGATGGTACATACATCCGTTTCGATGAGAACGCAGCAGTTCTTATTAGAGAAGATAAGACCCCAAGAGGAACACGTATTTTTGGACCTGTAGCTCGTGAGCTTCGTGAGAAGGAATTCACAAAGATCTTGAGCCTTGCTCCAGAGGTACTTTAATAGGAGGTGCTTGATAATGAATAAAGTTCACGTAAAAACAGGTGATGAAGTTATCGTTATCAACGGTAAGAACCGTGGCCAGAAGGGCAAGGTTCTTGAGGTTGCACCTTCTGAGGGTAAGATCATCGTTGAAGGTATTAACATCATCACAAAGCATGTTAAGCCTCGCAAGATGGGCGAAGCTGGTGGACTTATTAAGGCAGAGAGTGCTCTCTATGCCGACAAAGTTCAGCTTATTTGCCCTAAGTGCGGCAAAGCTACTCGTGTAGGACACGCAGTAGATAAGAATGGTAAAAAAGTTCGCGTTTGCAAGAAGTGCAACGCTCAGTTTGAATAAGAAAGGAGCTAAACCTTATGGCAAGACTTAAAGAAATGTATACCAAAGAAGTAGCACCTGCTCTTATGAAAAAGTTTGAATACAAGAGCGTTATGCAGATTCCAAAGCTTGATAAGATTGTTATCAACGTAGGTTGCGGCGAAGCTAAGGATAACGCTAAGGTAGTAGATGCTATCATAAGCGACCTTTCAATTATCACTGGTCAGAAGCCAGTTATTTGTAAGGCTAAACATTCAGTAGCTAACTTCAAACTTCGTGAAGGCATGGTAATCGGCGTAAAGGTTACACTTCGTGGCGACAGAATGTATGAATTCCTCGACAGATTCTTCAACTTGGCACTCCCAAGAGTAAGAGACTTTAGAGGTATCAACCCAGACTCATTTGATGGTCGTGGTAACTATTCAATGGGTGTTAAGGAACAGCTTATCTTCCCAGAAATCGAATACGACAAGATTGACGCTATTCGTGGTATGGATATTTGTTTCGTAACAACAGCAAACACAGACGAAGAAGCAAGAGAGCTCCTCACACTTATGGGCGCTCCATTTGCTAGATAAGGAGGTATGACAAGTGGCTAAGAAGTCAATGAAGGTTAAGCAGGCTCGTCCAGCTAAGTATTCTACAAGAGAGTACAACCGTTGTAAGATCTGTGGTAGACCACATGCCTACCTCAGAAAGTATGGCGTATGCCGTATTTGTTTTAGAGAGCTTGCACACAAAGGCCAGATTCCTGGCGTTAAAAAGGCAAGCTGGTAATTTGAGCAATAGGAGGGAAAAAGCTTATGCAGATCACAGATTCAGTAGCAGATATGCTCACAAGAATTAGAAATGCTAACTCAGCTAAACACGATACAGTTAAAATTCCCGCATCTAACATGAAGAAGGCTATTGCTCAGATTCTTGTTGATGAGGGTTATATCAAGAGCTTTACTGTTGAAGAAGACGGTAAGCAGGGTATGATCGAAATCGTACTTAAGTACGGTGAGAACAAATCACCAGTTATCACTGGTCTTAAGAGAGTTTCAAAGCCAGGTCTCAGAATTTACACTGACTGTGAAAACATGCCAAAGGTAATGAAGGGTCTCGGTATTGCAATTCTCTCTACATCAAAAGGTATAATGACCGATAAAGAGGCTCGCAAGGCTCATGTAGGCGGCGAAGTTCTCGCATTTATCTGGTAAGGGAGGAACAGTAATATGTCACGTATAGGCAGAATGCCAATCGCAATTCCAGCCGGCGTAGAAGTTAAGCTCGACGGCAACACTGTTACTGTTAAAGGCCCTAAGGGTGAACTTACTAGAACAGTGCATGAGAACATGAAGGTTGAGATTAAGGATGCTGAAATCCTTGTAACTCGTCCAAACGATGAAAAAGAAAATCGTGCGCTTCATGGTCTTACAAGAACACTCATAGCTAACATGGTTATAGGTGTTACAGAGGGCTTCAAGAAGGAACTTGAGGTTAATGGTGTTGGTTACCGTTCATCAGTAGAAGGCAACAAGCTCGTTCTCAATGTCGGTTATTCACATCCTGTAGAAATGCCTCTTCCTGATGGCGTTAGTGCTGAAGTAAATGATAAGAAAATCACTATCTCCGGTATTGACAACCAGAAGGTTGGACAGTTCGCAGCAGAAGTTCGTGAAAAACGTCCACCTGAGCCATACAAAGGCAAGGGCATCAAGTATGTGGACGAATACATTCGCCGTAAAGAAGGCAAAGCCGGTAAAGGCGCATAATAAGAAAAGGAGTGAAATTAAATTATGGTTACTAAGGCAGATAGCAATAAAGCTCGTCTTAAGAGACATAAGAGAGTACGCGGAAAAATTTCTGGTACAGCTTCACGCCCACGTCTTTGCGTTTACCGCTCACTTGACAACATTTACGCTCAGATCATCGACGACGTAGCAGGTGTTACACTTTGCAGCGCTGCAACAAATGAGAAGAGCTTCAAGAAATACGGCGGAAACAAGGACGCAGCAAAGGAACTTGGTAAGATCCTTGCTGAGCGTGCACTTAAGAAGAACATCGAAGAAGTTGTATTTGATCGCGGCGGCTATGTTTATCATGGTCGCGTAGCAGAACTTGCAGAAGGCGCTCGTGAGGGCGGCCTCAAGTTCTAAAAAATGGTAAGGAGGAAAAACTTTTGGCTAGTAAAATAGATGCTTCTAATTTAGAGTTACAAGAGAGAGTCATTACCATTAACCGTGTATCAAAGACAGTTAAAGGTGGACGTATCTATAAATTCGCAGCACTTGTAGTTGTTGGCGATGGCAATGGTACAGTAGGCTTCGGTATTGGTAAGTCAGGCGAAGTTCCAGATGCTATTCGCAAGGGCTGTGAAGATGCAAAGAAAAACCTTATTAAAGTATCTCTCAAGGGTACAACAATCCCTCACGAGATTACTGGTAAGTACGGCGCTGGCGTTGTACTTCTCAAGCCAGCTGCACCAGGTACTGGTGTCATCGCTGGTGGTCCTGTTCGTGCTGTTGTTGAGACAGTAGGTATTAAGGACATTCGTTCAAAGGCACTTCGCTCAAACAATCCATGCAACGTAGTAAGAGCTACTATTGACGGTCTTTCAAAGCTCCGCAATGTAGAAGAAGTTGCTGAGATTCGCGGCAAGTCAGTTAAAGAAATCTTAGATTAAGGAGGGCGGTCAAAATGGCAAAAGCTAAAGTAGACACTGTTGATGTAAAACTCACAAAGAGCCTTATCGGAAGCAAAAAAGACCAGATTGCAACCGCTAACTCACTTGGTCTTCGTAAAATAGGCGATGTTTCAACACAGCCTGATAACGCTGCTACACAGGGTAAGATTGCTAAAATCTCACACCTTGTAACTGTTACTAAAGCTTAAGGAAGGAGAGGGCAATTATGAAATTACATGAACTCACACCTGCTGCTGGTTCTAAGAAGGACGTAAAGCGCATCGGTCGTGGCCCTGCTTCTGGCCAAGGTAAGACAGCTGGTAAGGGTCACAAGGGTCAGCTCGCAAGAGCTGGTAGAGGTCAGCGTCCAGGTTTTGAAGGTGGACAGATGCCTTTACAGAGAAGACTTCCAAAGAGAGGCTTCAACAATATTTTTGCTAAAGAAATCGTTACAGTAAATGTTGCTGATCTTGAGAGATGCTTCAAGTCAGGTGCTAAGGTTGACGCTGCAGCACTCATCGAAGCTGGTCTTATCAAAGACGCAAAAGATGGTGTAAAGGTTCTTGGCAACGGCGAGCTTAAGAAGAAGCTCGACGTAAAGGTTAATGCTTATTCAGAGGCTGCAAAAGCAAAAATAGAAGCAGCCGGCGGAAAGGCAGAGGTGGTTTAAAATGCTGCAAACTCTTGCAAATGCTTTTAAAGTACCTGACCTTAGAAAAAAGATGTTATTCACAGCACTCATAATCGTACTATTTCGTTTAGGTGCTGCAATTCCAGTTCCATTTACGGCTATTACAGAAGCTGGTATCATCGATCCTGATGGTTCAAACTTCATGAACTATCTCAGTATGATGACTGGTGATGCGTTTAACTATGGTACATTGTTCGCAATGTCAATTACTCCATACATCAACTCATCAATTATCATCCAGCTTTTGACAGTTGCTATTCCAGCTCTTGAGAACCTCGCAAAAGAGGGCGAAGAGGGTAAGAAAAAGATAAACTACATGACAAGATTTGGCGCAGTTATTATTGCTCTTCTTCAGTCAACAGCTTACTTCTTCTATCTTCGTCAGTGCGGATATATTGCAACAGCTGCAGACGGCACAGCTTATGCTGGTTTCTCAGCCGTTCTCGAAGCTCTTACAATTATCTTCGTTCTCACAGCTGGCGCAATGATTCTCATGTGGATGGGTGAATCCATCAACAAGAGAGGCATCGGCAACGGCATTTCAATGATACTTTTTGCTGGTATCGTTTCACGTATACCAACACAAGTTTACAGCCTCTATTACTATTTCACACACGGTGGCATTTATTATTTGTTTGCACCTCTTGCACTCCTTATAATGATTGCACTTGTAGTATTTATAGTATGGATGGACAACTCGGAGAGAAGAATTCCTGTAGCTTATGCAAAGCGTGTTGTAGGCCGTAAGATGTATGGCGGACAGGCAACACACATGCCTATCAAGGTTAATATGTCTGGCGTTATGCCTATCATCTTTGCAAGCTCAATTCTTTCACTTCCACCAACACTTGAAATGTTTATCGATGTAGAGTCCGGTAGTGGATGGGAAAAATTCTTTAATCTGTTTAACACTACTAACTGGTTCTACGGTATTGTTTATTTTGTTCTTATTATCTTCTTTGCTTACTTCTATTCAGCTATCCAGTATAACCCAATAGAAATGGCAAACAATTTGAGAAAGAACAGCGGTTCAATACCAGGAATTAGACCAGGTAAACCAACATCAGATTACATAGCAAAAGTTCTTTCAAGAATCACCTTACTCGGTGCTATTCTTGTAAGCGTAGTAGCAATACTTCCAATTGTTTTCTCACAGATTACAACACTTTGTGGTCACCCTATGAACATTTCACTCGGTGGTACATCTGTAATCATCTTGGTTGGTGTTGCTCTTGAGACAGTTCGTCAGCTCGAATCTCAGATGATGATGCGTCATTACAAGGGATTCCTTGACTAATCGGAGGTCTTTGTTATGAATATAATCTTTCTTGGTGCACCAGGTGCAGGAAAAGGTACACAGGCAGAAATTATTGCTGATAAGTACAATATTCCAACAATTTCGACAGGTAACATTATTCGTGAGGCTTTAAAGAACGGCACAGAGATGGGCCTTAAAGCTAAAGCCTACACAGAAGCTGGCCAGCTTGTACCTGACGAAGTAGTTATTGGAATTATCAAAGAACGTCTTGCAAAAGGAGACTGTGAAAACGGTTTCATTTTAGACGGATTTCCAAGAACAATTCCTCAGGCTGAAGCTCTCGATGCTATGGGCATCATAATCGACAAGGTTGTCGATATCGATGTACCAGATGAAGCAATCGCAGAGCGTATGACAGGTCGTAGAGTTTGCCCAGATTGTGGCGCTTCTTACCACCTTGTTAACAAAAAGCCTGCAGTAGAAGGTAAGTGTGACTCCTGTGGAGCAGCACTCATCCAAAGAAAAGATGATGCTCCAGAGACAGTTGCGGATAGACTTAAAGTTTATCATGATCAGACAGAGCCTCTTAAGGGCTACTACGAAGGTACTGGTAAACTTAGAACAGTTGAAGGAATTGGTAGCGTTGCTGATATTACAGCAAAGGTTATCAATGCTCTTGAGGACTAATACATGATAGTGCTTAAAACATCTCGCGAGCTAGAATTTATGCGCGACGCGTGTAAAATTTCAGCGGAAGCACTACAGGTTGCTGGGCAAGCAGTGAGACCCGGGATCTCAACTTATGAGATAGATAAAATTGCTCACGATTTTATAGTTAAGCAGGGAGCAGAACCGAACTTCCTCGGACTATATGGCTTCCCAGGAACTGCATGTATTTCCATAAACGACGAGGTTATTCATGGAATACCGAGTAAAACCCGTATCCTTAAGGAAGGCGACATAGTGTCAATCGACCTTGGCGCAAAAATTAACGGATACAACGGAGACAATGCTGCCACATTTGCCGTAGGAAAAATTTCCGAAGAGGCTCAGCGTTTGCTTGATACGACTCGTGAATCTCTCAACGAGGGTATCAAGGCGGCTGTCGCTGGTGGCAGGATTGGCGATATCGGTTTCGCAGTACAGAGTTACTGCGAAGAGCGCGGCTACGGTGTCGTTCGTGAATACGAAGGACATGGCGTAGGCACTAAACTTCATGAGGACCCCGGCGTACCAAATTTCGGTACAGCCGGCAGAGGCATACGTCTTCTTCCAGGTATGACAATTGCGATTGAGCCTATGATTAATCAAGGCACTCACAAAATTAAGCAATTGTCAGACGGATGGACGGTAAAAACTGCTGATGGGTTGCTGTCAGCACACTTTGAACACACAGTAGCAATTACTGACAATGGTCCAGTAATTCTCACAAAAGTGTAAAGGAGGAAAGTTTATGTCAAAGCAGGATATGATCGAAATTGAAGGCACAGTTGTCGAGGCTCTTCCAAACGCTATGTTCCAGGTTGAACTCGAGAACGGCCACCAAATACTCGCCCACATTTCTGGTAAGCTTCGTATGAATTACATACGCATTCTTCCAGGTGATAAGGTAACAGTAGAGATGTCGCCATACGACCTTACACGTGGACGCATCACATGGCGATCAAAGTAATAAATAATTTTTAGGAGGTAACACATAATGAAAGTCAGACCTTCTGTAAAGAAAATGTGCGATAAGTGCAAGATAATCAAGCGTAACGGTAAAGTTATGGTTATCTGCGAAAATCCAAAGCACAAACAAAGACAGGGCTAAAAGTCCTAAAACCATAAAAATGGAGGTACAGAAATGGCTCGTATTTCAGGTGTAGATTTACCAAGAGATAAGAGAATTGAAGTTGCCCTTACTTACATTTATGGTATTGGTCAGAAGACAGCAACAGATATCATTGCTGCCACAGGTGTAAATCCTGACACACGCGTTAAGGATTTAACTGAGGACGACGTAGCAAAGCTTCGTGAGTACATTGACCATAACCTTAAGGTAGAGGGTGACCTTCGAAGAGAGACAGCTCTTGAAATCAAGAGACTTGTTGAAATCGGTTGTTACCGTGGTGTTCGTCATAGAAAGGGACTTCCAGTAAGAGGTCAGCGTTCTAAGACAAATGCTCGTACACGCAAGGGTCCAAAGAGAACCGTTGCAAACAAGAAGAAGTAATTAGGGAGGGGTACAATTGGCTACTAAAGGTACAAAGAAAACCACAGCCACACGTAGACGTCGTGACCGCAAGAATATTGACCGCGGTGCGGCACATATCCAATCCACCTTCAACAATACAATCGTTACAATAACTGATACACAGGGTAACGCTGTATCATGGGCTTCAGCTGGTGAAATGGGCTTCAGAGGTTCTAAGAAGTCAACACCATTCGCAGCTCAGACTGCTGCTGAGACAGCTGCTAAAATTGCAGTTGACCATGGTATGAAGACTGTTGAGGTTTATGTTAAGGGTCCAGGTGCTGGACGTGAAGCAGCTATTCGTGCATTGCAGACAGCTGGTCTTGATGTAACATCTATCAAAGACGTTACACCAATTCCACACAATGGTTGCCGTCCACCAAAGAGAAGACGCGTTTAATTTTAGGAGGAAAAAATTATGTCAAGATACACAGGTGCGGTTTGTAAGCAGTGCCGTCGTGAGGGCAAGAAACTTTTCCTCAAGGGCGACAGATGCTATACAGGCAAGTGCGCTCTCGAGCGTCGTTCTTATGCTCCAGGACAGCACGGCCAGGGCCGTAAAAAGAGTTCTGAATATGGTATCCAGCTTCGCACAAAGCAGCAGGCTCGTAGATACTATGGTATTCAGGAAGGTCAATTCCACAAATACTTCCTTATGGCTGAAAAGCAGGAAGGCATGACAGGCGAAAACTTACTTAGAATCTGCGAAAGCCGTATTGATAACGTTGTTTACTTGCTCGGTTGGGCTAGCTCTCGTCAGCAGGCTCGTCAGCTTGTAGTACACGGTCACTTCAAGGTAAACGGTAAGAAGTGTGATATTCCATCATATCTTCTTAAAGCAGGAGATGTAGTAACAATCAAGGAGAAGAGTGCTGACACTGACAGCTTCAAGGCTATTCTTGAGGCAAATGGTGCAAGACCAGTTCCAACATGGCTCGACAAGGATAACACAACTGGTAAAGTTGTTAACCTTCCAGAGCGTGAACAGATTGGTGCACCTGTTGAAGAGCACTACATCGTTGAGTTCTACTCTAAATAATGTTGCATAATCCTTAAAAATTATGTACATAAATTTCTAAGGAGGCTTTTTGAATGATAGGTATGGATTTACCAAAAATCGAATGTGTCGATTCTGGTGCAGATTATGGCAAGTTTATTTTAAAGCCACTTGAGAGAGGCTTTGGTACAACAGTAGGTAACAGCCTTCGTCGCGTACTTCTTTCATCTCTCATCGGTTATGCCATAACATCCGTAAAAATAGATGGCGTTCTCCATGAGTTCACAACTATCGAAGGCGTTAAAGAAGACGTAACAGAAATAGTTCTTAACTTAAAGGGCGTTATTCTTAAAATTAATGGCGATGGTCCTAAGACACTTTATGTCCATGCATCGGGCGAAGGTGAAATCACAGCAGCTGACATCAAAGGTGACAGCGATGTAGAAATCCTCAATCCTGACTGGCATATTGCAACCCTTAACAAGAAGGGCAAGCTCGATATGGAACTTACCGCTGACAAGGGCAGAGGATATGTTTCAGCTGAAAGAAACAAGAAGAACCTCGACCTTGATATCGGTACAATCGCTATAGATTCTATCTATACACCTGTTTTAAAGGTTAATTATACAGTTGAGAGCACTCGTGTAGGCCAGAGTATTGACTACGATAAGCTTACACTTGAAATTTGGACAAACGGTACAATCAATGCAAATGAAGCAGTTGCAACCGGTGCAAATATTCTCAACGAGCATCTTAAATTATTCATAGACTTGTCTGAAAATCCAAATATGGATGAAGTCTTTGTTGAAGAAAATGACAATTCGAAAGAGAAGATTCTTGAGACAACTATCGAAGATCTTGATTTGTCAGTTCGTTCATTTAACTGCCTTAAGAGAGCTAATATTAACAACGTAGAAGACCTTATCAGCAGATCTGAAGACGATATGATGAAAGTTCGTAATCTCGGTAAAAAATCTCTCGATGAAGTTATTGCAAAGCTTAATTCTCTCGGATTTTCACTTCGAAAAGAAGAAGAATAACGGAAGGAGTGTTCTAATATGCCAGGCACAAGAAAACTTGGTAGAGCAAGCGACCACAGAAACGCTATGCTTCGCGGTCTCGTAACATACTTGCTTGAAAATGGCAAAATTGAAACCACCGTTACACGTGCAAAAGAAGTACGTTCTATGACAGAGAAGATGATTACTCTCTCTAAGGACGCTACTCTCGCAAACAAGAGACAGGTTCTTAGCTATGTTACAAAAGAAGACGTAGCAAAGAAACTCTTTGATGAGATTGGTCCAAAGTACAAGGACGTAAACGGCGGTTACTGCCGTATTATAAAGACAGGCCCACGTCGCGGCGATGCAGCTGAGATGTGCATTATTGAGCTTATCTAAGTAATACGCAATAAAACAAATGCAAAGACCCGAAGAGGACGCTCTTCGGGTCTTTTGTTATATCTTTAACAAATATTTATTTTATTTTAAATTTATGCTACTATTTCTTTGTATAATGAAATTTGAACCATATGGTTTCGAGTCATAATCCTAAGGATTTTCAAAGTATTTCTATGGATTTTGACCAATGGGTCTATGCGGAAACTACATAGGCCTCCCGTGTTTGGAAAGGAATCAGATGATAGTTTAGGACTTTCGGTGAATCCATATCCATATGGGTTCACCTTTTATTTTACAAATAATGAAAAAGGAGAGATTTCTTATGAAACTCAACAGACTTGTAGCACTTGTTATGGCTCTTGTAATGGTTCTCGCTCTTGCAGCTTGCTCAAAGGCTCCTGCAGCAGAGGAGACAGAAGAAGAGACACAGACAATCGGCCTCTCTATTCTTTATGAGCAGGACGACGCAATGATCAACAACTATACAGTTATCGCTGTAAACCCAGACGCTAAGTGGGTTGACGCAGACGGTAATTCTGTAAAGGATGTTAAGATCAACACAACTGGTGCTGATGCATTCATCAACTGGCTTCTTTCAGAAGGCCTTGAGCTTGCAGCAGCATATGGTAAGGAAGAATATGGTCAGAACCTTTTCTACCTTAAGGACGACGCTCCAAAGTCAACAGCTACAATCACACCAGCTACAGAAGAGACAAAGACAATCCGTCTTTCAACAACAACATCTGTAAAAGACTCTGGTCTCCTTGGTTCTATCCTTCCAGTATTCGAAGAGAAGTATGGTTATACAGTAGAAGTTGCTTCTGCTGGTACAGGTAAGGCTATTGCAGCTGCAGAAGCTGGTAATGCTGACGTTATCCTTGTTCACGCTAAGTCTTCTGAGGAAGAATTCGTTGCAGCAGGTTATGCTCGTGTTATCGACGGTATGAGCGCAGAAAGACTTACATTTATGTACAATTACTTCGTACTCGTTGGTCCTACAGCTGACCCTATCGGCGTTAAGGATGCAGCTTCCGTTAAGGATGCATTTGCTCTTATCGCAGAAAAAGGTGCTGCTGGTGAGGCTAAGTTCATCTCCCGTGGTGATGAGTCTGGTACACACAAGGCTGAAATCAAGCTTTGGCCAGAAGCTCTTGCTATCACAGTAGATGCTGAATCTTTCGCAAACTATACAGATTGGTACATCTCAGCTAACGCTGGTATGGGCGCTTGCATTAAGATGGCTGATGAGATGGGCGCTTACATCCTTACAGATAAGGCTACATTCCTCACAGCATCAACTGACTATGCAGCATTCCTTGCTGACCTTGCAGCATAAGAGGAAATAGATGCATAACATTTTTGTAAAAGCCATAGAGCTCCTTTTGTCGCAAGACTTAGAGCTCATGAATATTATTGAGGTAACACTCAAAATGTGCTTTTCAAGCTCTCTGGTGGCACTCCTTCTTGGAGTGCCCCTCGGGGCTTTTTTGGCGTCTGCCCGTTTTCCGGGAAGACGCGCTTTGATTGTCATAAACAGAACTCTTATGAGTATGCCTCCTGTTGTCTGTGGCCTTATTTGTTACATCGCTTTTTCAGGTGTCGGACCACTTCGCCATCTTCAGCTTCTCTACACAGTGAAGGGCATGGTAGTAGCACAGGTTTTACTTATAACTCCGATTGTTGCAGCAAATACAGAGACTTTCCTCTCAGGTATAGTGCCGAATCTCTTGGAAACAACGAAAGGCATGGGCCTCTCTTTTCCAAAGACTCTCTTGCTCACTATAATTGAGAGCAAGTATCAGATTGTATCAACATATCTTGCTGGCTTCGCACGTTCTATCGCCGAGGTCGGCGCAGTCTCTATGGTTGGTGGAGCAATTGTCTTTAAGACAAATGTTATGACAACTGCAATTATGAATTACACGAGTAGAGGTAATTTTTCAAAGGCGATGGCGATAGGAATTATTCTGATGGCTCTAGCCTTCCTCGTAAATCTCATAGTTCATCTACTTTCAAGAAAGACGGTGGATGACAGATGAGAATAGAAAACATCAAGAAAACTTATGGTGAAAAGATTGTTCTCGATGTCGAGAAATTTGACTTTGAAAAAGGCAAAATTTACGCCATAGTCGGCGCGAACGGAAGCGGCAAATCGACGCTTCTTCGCATTATGGCGAAGACCTTGAAAGCGGACAGAGGCAGTAAAGCTGTCGTTGATTTTGAAAAATCAACGCACTGCTACATGCCTCAAAAGAATTACGCTTTCAAGATGTCGACAGAGAAAAATGTGATGCTGAGCGTGAAGCGCACGGCCGAGAATAAGGCTCGCGCCGAAGACCTTATGCGCGAGCTCAAAATAGACCACCTTGCAAAGTCGCAGGCGCATAAACTCTCCGGAGGAGAGACTGCGCGCATGGCACTTTGCCGCACAATTTTGAGCGGCGCAGAAGTGCTCCTCTTCGACGAGCCGACGGCCGCTATGGACATAGAGTCCACCCTCCTCGCAGAGGATATTATTCGTCGCTATAACAAAGAAAATAATGCGACAATTATTATGGTCACACACTCAATAAATCAGGCACGAAGACTCTCAGACAATGTTATCTTTATGAAAGACGGCAAAATTGTTGAGAGTGGAACGATGAATGCAGTGCTTGATAATCCAAAGTGTGATGAGACAAAAGAATTCCTTGAATTCTTCAGTTCTGAAATCTAAGAAGAGAGCCAACTCGGCTCTCTTCTTTTTGTGCTATGTGTTTTTGTTGCTCTTTATATATTTTAATGGTATAATAACAAATAGTTAAATTCAGCTTTCGAGCCCTTGTCTTGCAGGGCCAGAATGAGAACTTTTCTCATTCAAGGGTAAGTGGACGCTTGCCTCCCGTGTTTGGAAAGAAAACTGCGTTTAGAATTTGGGGATTTCTATAAACTTAAGGGATATCCCTGTATAATTCTGTTTAAAAGGCAGTGCCAAATACGGCACTGCCTTTATTTTATTTTGTGGTGATAGTTATGGAAAACAAGGATATTGAATATTTTAATAGGCTTTGGGATGACTCAAAGCCCAAGGACGGCATGGTGCACAACAAGGAAACTTGGGACAGAATGGCACATGCCTGGGGTGCGGACAGTCCAAAGGTTAAACTTAAAAAGGATGAAAAAATTCTAAAGATTTGTGAGTATCTAAACTCAAAAGATCTTTTAAAAGACAAGACGATTTTGGACCTCGGTTGCGGTCCTGGAAAGTATGGTATCGAATTTGCTAAAACAGCAAAGTTTGTAACTCTCAGTGATGTCTCTTCCGTAATGCTTGAGTATGCAGAGAACAATGCGAAAGAGATCGGGGTTTCAAATCTTGAATATGTTGAGGCGGACTTCTTGACGCAGTCAGTGTCTGAACTTTCCTGGGAGAAAAAATTTGATTTGGTTTTCACATCTTTGACTCCTGCGATGGATAGCGCAGAGTCAATAGAAAAAATAAATGCCACATCAAAAGACTGGGCATTTAACAATAGCTTTGTTTACCTCCGCGATTCGCTCAAAGATGAGGTAAAGGAAAATGTCTTTGGAGTAAAGCCAAACGAAAATTGGGGAAACAGTTCACCTTATTGTATTTTTAATATTCTTTGGCTTATGGGTCTTCACCCAGAGGTTACTTATTATTCCGATGTACTCGACTATGAATATGAACTCCGTGAGAGCACAGCGCTCACAGTAGTTGAAAATATTATTCGAGATCGAGCACCGACAGATGATGAGGTAAAAGCAGTATTTGAATATCTTTCATCAAAATACAAAGACGGCAAAGTGCCACGCCACACAGAATCTATGTATTCTTGGATTCTTTGGAATGTAAATGGTTAAAAATTTTTAGGAGATAGATTTATGAAAAACACAGTAAGTCTTACAAACAGAATTACCGCACTTGTACTCGCACTTGTCATGTCCTTCTCACTTGCTGCTTGCGCAAAACAGGGCAGTATACAGGAGGACAAGGAGAGCGAAGCCGTTATTACCATCACGGATATGATGGGCAGAGAGGTGGAGGTGCCAGCTGATACTAAAACAACCACTGTCGCTTCTACTTATGGTGTTGTAACGCCTTTCCTCTCAACACTTCAAATCGCAGACAGAGTTTTGGCAGCAAACTTTAAGAATAAATCTTTCTATCGTCTTGCTGAGGACCCTATCGTAGACACTGGAAATATCGGTACAACAATCGTACTTGATGCTGAGGCTCTTGCCGCTACTGCTCCTGACGTTTATATTTGCAAGATTTCAGACCAGGAGAAGATAGATATTGCTACAAGACTCGGTATTCCAGCGGTAACACTTTCTGCTGAAGTTCCAGAAGAGGTTCTTGAGGCATATACAATGCTCGGCAAGCTCCTCGGATGTGAGGAACGTGCAAAAGAGATAACTGATTATCTTCAGGGTGAACTTGATGAGATAGACAAACTTGCAGCAACAATTCCTGAAGAGAAGAAAGTAACAGCTATTTGTTTGGGCTCTGACTTTGGCCGTATCGCAGGCGAAGATATGCTTCAGACAATTATGCTTGAGCGTGTTGGCGCAAAGACCCTTGTTGATGGCATAATTGGTGAGGAAGAGAGATACTGGGCTGAGGTTGGCACTGAAAAAGTATTGTCACTTAATCCTGATTTCATTTTTGTAACAAGCTCTGCTGTTCTTGAATACAAGCTTGATGATTTTTATACCGACAAAGCTTGGAGCGCAATGACTGCAGTTAAAGATAAGAACATTTACCAAATTCCAGCAAAGATTGACTCTTGGGATATGCCAGGTCCTGCATTTATTCTCGCTATGTACTATATGATGCACTGCATGTATCCTGATGTCGTATCTAGCGATATGCTCCAGGAAAAAATAGATTCATTCTACTCAACACTTTACGGAAAAACATTTACAGGTGAGGAAATTGGCTATAGCTTCTAATGCTGAAAAAAAGAATAGCGTTCGCACCTTTTACGCAATAGGTTTTGACTTGCTTTTACTTTTGGTACTTGCGGGTTGTATTGTCTTTGCTCTTTGCGCAGGCAAATATCCTATAACAGCGAAGGAGAGCCTTGAAGTGCTCTTCGGTGAACTCACAGGTAGAGGTGGCGCCTATTCTGAGATGACGAAGAACGTTGTAATCGGTCTTCGTATTCCAAGAATAGTTGCGAGCATCCTCTGCGGTATGATGCTCGCAATGTCAGGTGTTGCTTATCAGAGTATTTTTAAGAATCCTTTGGTATCACCTGACTTCCTCGGCGTATCAAATGGTGCATGTATCGGTGCTGCTATAGCAATTCTTATGGGACTCTCTGGGGTTTACCTTTCTGGTTTTGCATTTATCGGCGGAATAATCGCTGTTGTGATTACAGTCCTTATTCCGACAATAATGCGCAGTGATTCGAATATTATGCTTGTGCTTTCTGGTGTAATAGTCGGTGGCGCTATGAGTTCTATTTTGGGCTTCATAAAATATGTTGCAGACCCTGAAACAGAACTTGCAGCAATCACTTACTGGACAATGGGCAGTTTTACCTATGTGACGATGGATGAGATTAAGAGTGTAATTCTCACAATGGTCATTCCGATGGTAATTCTCTTTGCCATGTCCTGGTGGCTTGATATCCTCTCTATGGGTGAGAGCGAAGCTAAATCTCTCGGCGCAAACATTGTTGTTGTCAGAAATGTTGCAATAGCTTGTGCAACTCTTATGACAGCAAGCTCGGTTTGTATCTCTGGTACAATAGGTTGGATTGGTCTTGTAATTCCACATTTTGCAAGAATGTGTGTAGGACCTAATAACACAAAACTTATTCCTGCTGCCGGACTTATGGGAGGAATTTTCCTACTCCTTGTCGATACAATAACAAGAACGATAAGCATTGCAGAAATGCCAGTAAGTATTTTAACAGGACTTATAGGCGCTCCGTTTTATGCAATACTTCTTTACAGACAAAGGAAGACATTGTCATGATTATAGAAGCGCAAAATATAAATTTTTCATATTCAAAGGGTGGGAGGCAGATACTAAACGATGTATCTCTTTCACTAAGCGAAGGACAGGTAATGTCGATACTCGGCCCAAACGGAGCGGGCAAGAGTACACTTTTAAACCTCATCGCAACACTTCTTACACCGGATTCTGGTGTCATAAAACTCTGCGGCAACGACACATCAAAAATGAAGCCAAAAGAGGTGGCTTCAATTTTGAGCTATGTGCCACAGACGCATACGCCGGCGTTCAGCTATACAGTATTTAACTTTGTTCTCATGGGCAGAGCGCCGAAGGTCGGCATGTTCGAAAGACCGACAAATAAGGACTTTGAAGTTGTACAAAAGATTTTGGAGGAAGTCGGCATTGCCGACCTTGCCGACAAGCCGTACACTGAAATCTCCGGTGGTGAACGCCAGCAGGCAACAATCGCGAGAGCGCTTGTTCAGGAGCCGAAGGCAATTCTTTTTGATGAGCCGACAGCTCACCTTGATTATGGCAATCAGCTGAAGACTCTCAGAGTAATAAAGAGCCTTTCTGAGAAAGGGTATGCAGTTATTATTACAACGCATAATCCCGATCACGCAATTATGCTCGGCGGCACAACAGCCATACTTGATAAAACGGGTCGCCTAACGGTTGGTGACAGCGATAAAATCATAACCGAAGAAACACTGAAATCCGTCTATGGCACAGAACTTTCACTCGTTCATATGGATAGCGTTGACAGAGATATCTGTGTGCCACCTAACTTATAATAAAAAGGAGAAAACGATATGTGGAAAAGGGTAACCGCAATACTTCTTGTCTTTGTTTTTGTATTTTCATTTGCCGCATGCGGTAAGACTGAAGAGACAAAAGAGGCTCGAGAGGGATACCATTTTGTGACGGATATTATGGACCGCACAACAGAGGTGCCTGACAATGCACAAAAAATTGCTGCAATGAATGGCCCTACATTTGAGATGTGTCTCTGCCTCGGCGCAGCAGACAGAGTAGTGCTCACAAAGAAACCTCAGACATCCAATTATCCTGCAGCGCTCCTTGTTTATCCAGATGTTGCAAACATTGAAGGCTTCAATAACGTTAATCCTTCAGCGATTGTTAATATCGAAGATTATCTCTCACGTGGAATTGACCTTGTACTTTATTACAACAATGAGGAAGAGGTTAAGAAATTTGACAATGTTGGAATTGCTGCAGTAATCCCTATTCTCTCAACATCTGACCTCACAGACCTTGATGCTTGTCTTTCAATGGACATTGAAACTTACAAGACAAGAAATGCAAAGAGTATGAAAATCACAGCAGAGGCGCTCGGCGCTGATGCTATGGTAATCTTTGCAAAGTGGGAAGAGTATACAAACAATATCATAGATTTACTTTACTCACGCACAAAGGATTTGACTGATGAGGAACGCCCGACAGTTTACTGGGGTAACACTTGGGGTGAAAATATTCTCTCATCATATTTTGTAGCAAATCGTGCTTATGAAATTCAACTTGCAGGCGGTAGAGTGCTTGGCCCTACAACTGGAGGCAATTTCCCAGAGATTAATGAGGAACAGCTTTATCAGTGGGACCCTGACTTCATTCTCGTAGACAATCACGGAAACAGTCCTGACCTTGTTAAGAAGTCTGTTATGACAAATCCTAAATATGCAAACCTCACTGCTGTAAAGAATGAAAATGTATATAGAATTCCTGCAGGCGTATTCTTCCTTGATAAGGGAAGCACAACATCACTTATGGCTCTTTGGCTTGCGACTATAATTCAGCCAGAGCTCTTCTCTGACATCTCTATGATTTCTGAACTTCAAAAGTATTACAAAGAATTTTATAACTATGAACTCTCCGCAGATGATGCACAGCACATTCTTGACGGATGGTATTATTCATCAGGGGAATCAAACGAATAATGGCTGAAAAGATAGATTTAAAAAATATTGAAAAGAAAACATCTCCCATTGTTTGGGGAATAATGATAATACTCCCGTTTTTGCTTTTCTTTGTATCTCTCTTTCTTGGGCGATATATGATAAATCCGGGTGATGTTTTTAAAATCTTGCTCAATCAAATTCCAGGTGTAAATATTACACCTACTTGGGAATCGACCGCAGAAACGGTAGTGCTTCGCGTGCGTTTTCCACGCGCGGTTATGGCTGCCCTTGTGGGCGCGGGACTGTCGATGTCCGGCGCCGCATTCCAGGGCATGTTCCAAAACCCGCTTGTCAGCCCGTACGTACTCGGCGTTTCTGCGGGCGCAAGCTTTGGCGCAGCGCTGGGCCTGCTTCTCTCATGGCCAACTTGGGCTGTACAGATTGCAGCATTTTTGATGGGTATTATTGCTGTTGCTATAACTTATGCTATGGCACATCTTTATAAGACAACGCCAATCTTAATGCTTGTACTCTCGGGCATGGTGGTCTCAGCATTCTTCCAAGCTATGGTATCGCTTGTAAAGTTTGCTGCTGATGACGAGGACAAGCTCCCTGCTATTACTTTCTGGCTTATGGGAAGTATTGGTAAGGTGGGTCTTGATGACCTCGCACCATCTGCAATTCCAATGATAATTGCGATGGCTGTGCTTTATGCTATCCGTTGGAAACTTAATGTTCTTTCAATGGGTGAGCGCGAAGCGGAATCACTCGGTGTAAATACTGAGAGAATAAAACTTGTTGTAATTATTACAACTACTCTTATCTCGTCACTCACGGTATCTCTCTGCGGAATTATTGGTTGGGTAGGACAGGTAATACCACATTTCTGTCGTATGATAGTAGGTCCTAATCATAAGGCACTTATTCCAGCAACGGTTTTTGTCGGTGCATCTTATATCATTGTTATTGATAACCTCTGCAGACTCGTTTCAATTACAGAGATACCAATCGGTATTTTAACGTCTGTTGTAGGTGCTCCTGTCTTCGCATACCTTCTTCGTAAGACGAAAGGAGGTTGGGCTTGATGAGCGATGAAATTATGGTTAAGGTTGAGAACGCCTCTTTCTCCTACGGACGGAAACCTATTTGGGAGGGGCTGAACCTTGAAGTAAAACGAGGCGAATGCCTCTCGCTTCTCGGTCCTAATGGTTGCGGAAAGACAACTTTACTCAACTGTATAAGTGGTTCAAACCCACTGACATCTGGTAGTATAAAACTTCTTGGAAAAGAAGTCGCCGACTATGACGTCGGCGAGAAGGCAAAGCGTCTGGGATATGTGTTTCAAGAGCACAGCGCACCTTTCCCTTACACTTCGATAGAAGTTGTAAGGATGGGACGCACGCCACATCTCGGGCTCTTTGGTTCGCCGGACGAAAAAGATACAAAGCTCGCTATGAGCATAATGGAGGACCTCGGTATCGCTCACCTCGCCGGCGAAAGTTACACACAAATCTCAGGCGGCGAGCGTCAGCTTGTGCTCATTGCACGCACGCTTTGCCAGCAGCCGGACATCTTGCTTTTTGACGAGCCGACCTCGCACCTTGATTTTAAAAATCAGGCGCTCGTTCTTCGCAATGTCAAAAAGCTTTCCGAGTCCGGCATGACTATCATCATGACGAGCCACTTCCCAAACCATGTTTGGCATGTGGGCAACAGGGTCGCCATGATGGGCTACGATGGAATAATTGCGGATGGCTTCGTCGATGATGTTATGACGGAAGAAAATCTGTCAAAGACTTATGGCGTTCCAGTTCGCATTTTTGAGGGACAATCCGGGGATAAGAGAACGAAGTTCTGTGACCCAGATCTCGATTAAAGAAAGGGAGACTTTTTATGAAAAGATTTTTAGCAATTCTCCTTGCACTCACAATGCTATTTGCTTTTGCAGCTTGTGGTGCAAAGACTGAGGAGACGGAGACCGAACCTACAACAGAAGGCACAACAACTTGGAAATCTGTTCAGGCAAATTACAAGTTTAATGATGTTGCAAGACTTGTATTTTTCCAGAACTATATAAATTTCAACAAGGATGTTGCTGAAGACGGTTCAGTAGTATTCCCAGATTTCGGTGAGGCTGTTACTGGCGTCGAGATGAAAATCGCAGGCGAGACAGTGAAGGCATATTCACTCGGTAGCCTCTTTAAGATTTGGTGCACAGAGCCGACAGGCACACTCACTATTGTTGACGGAAATGGTAAGGAATATACAGCAAAAGCTGAGGACTTAAAAACAGCTTTTGTAGGTGAGTACGAGACAACAATTGACGGTCTTGCTGCAAACAAGGGCGTACTCAAAATCGGCAAACTTGAGATAAAGGATGTCAAATATATTCTCACAGAGAGCAAAGATGCATTTATGTTTGCAACAACAGGTGAGTCTGCAACAGATTCTCCAATAAAGCTTGCAGAAGTTTTTGCTGAGATTGGATGGGACACAGATCTCGTTTATAAATTTGTATGCTTTGACAATTATTGGAATTTCATCGATTCACAGGAGACAAAGGCAACAGGTAAAGAGGACGGCGCAGCAGTACTTGCAGGCACAGAACTTCGCGCAACTCTTTCTGGCGCTCTCAACATAAGCATTCCTTTCGAGAACAGAGGCGGCTCTGGAAAAATGAATGACATTTTCTATGTTGCTATAACAGAACCTGTAGCTTAAGGAGGAAATAAAATGAAAAGAATTATTGCACTTGTTTTATCACTCGTGTTCGTATTCTCATTCGTAGCATGTGGTGTTGCGGTTGAGGACAACAATGACAGAGGACTTGTTGCTGTCTCTCTTGACGGCGCGACTGTTGGCACAGTAACTGTTGCAAATTTCCAGAAGAAGACATGTGACAAAGAGATTGATGGCACAACATACTATGGTAGAGCTCTTTCTGATATTTTAAGTGCGGTTGATATGACAACTGTAAAAGCTGCATTTACAAAATCAGCAGACGGCTATGCTCAGTATTTTGAAAATCCAGCTGACATATTTATCGCAACTTACAAGGTTGTTGACGGTGCTTATGAATCAATTACAAATGACGCCGATGAAGCAACTTTTACAGCAATTACATCTGACGGCACAAAGGCAAAGGAAGTAACAGATATATATCTTCTTACAGACGCTCAAGATTGGGAAGTTAAACTGAACTTAAACGGCGAAGAGAAGACAATAACAATTGCTGACTTCATGGCAATGAAGCCTGAGTATAAGACTTTGAACCATAAATACAATGGTGGTTCAGATGTTTTCGAGGGTGAATTCCTCGCTGTTGATTCAAAGACTTTCTGGACAGCACTCGGTGTAACACTTGTAGATGGTCTTAATGATGAGACCGATGATGCTGGCAATCAAATTCCTGTAAGTTATGTTGAAGGCATGGACCTCACAATCACAGGTTATGTTCAAGCGAGTGGTTCATCACTTAAACTCAAAGCAAACACAGACTTAAAGTCAGACCCGCTTAAGGAAAAGACAGCTTGGCTTGTAAATTATTTTGTACTTGTAAACGGCAATGATTACCATGAGGTTGAAGGTTCGGCTGGCGCTGACCTCGGTCTCTCATGCATCTTTAGTGGCACAGGTATTCGTTGGATGACAACTCCAATCACAGAGATTTCTCTGACACCTACTGCTGCAGAATAAATCGGTACTTGCGGGTTGTGCGACCCGATAGTATATAAAAATTTTTAAAAAGGAGAGATTCACTATGAAACTTTCAAAGATTCTCGCACTCGTAATGTCACTCGTTATGGTTCTTTCTTTTGCAGCTTGCGCAGCTACATCTGATGAAGAAGCAACAACAGCTGCTCCTGTAACAGAAGAAGCTACAACAGAGACAACAGCTCCAGAAGGCGCTCCTGAGATGAGCGACTGCACAGGTAAGTTCGAATTTGCTGCTTTCTCATTCACAGTAAACGGCAAGACAATCGACAACGCTGCTATGGCTGACGCTACAATGTGGAAGGTTAAAGACCTTGAGACAGTAAACTCAAAGGGCAACGCTTCAACAAACACATACAGCGGCTATGCTATTAAGGACGTTCTTAAGGCAGCTGGTTGTGAAGACGCTACAAAGATCACTCTTGTTTGCAGCGATGGTTATGAGATCGAATTCGAAATCACAGAAGAGAATGCACCATACACACTCTGCGCTCTCGAAGTTAACAAGGAAGCTGTAACAGAAGGCTTCACATTTGCTCCATGCCTTGAGACAACATCTAGCAACTATGCTAAGGGCGTTGTAGAAATTCAGGTTGGCTAATTTTATTTGAGCAAAGCGAAATTTCTAAAGTGAATCCAGGGAGGGCGTGTTCTCACGCTCTCCCGCGATTCAGTTATAAAAAATTTTGGAGAGTTATTATGGATATATTCGAAGAGATGGTAAAGGCTGAAAAATCTTTTAAGGCATATGCTATTGTGACTGTAATAAAAGGCAATGGTCTTGGCACTGCTGACCCTGGTAAAAAAATGATTATGTATGCTGACGGTACAATTGTCGGCACTATAGGTGGCGGCCAGTTCGAATTCGAATGTATGAAGCAAATAAAAGGAATGATTGCAAAGGGCAAAAGCACAGAGGTTATAACTTTCTCAGGTGTAGATTTGCTCGTTGAAGTTTTTGAACCGAAAGCTACAGTTGTCGTAGTCGGTGGTGGACATGTTGGCAACTGTCTTTTAAAGGCATTAAAACTTTTACCTTTTGCAACTATTCTTGTTGATGACCGTGAAGAAGGTCTTATAAAAGAGAGTATTGAACTTGCGGACAGTTTCGTAAAATGCACAAACTATGAGGAGGCAATTCTCTCTGATGCCGTACCGACTGGCGCCTACTTTTTCTGCGCCGCCTGGAGTCATGATTTTGACGCGCAGGCACTAAAGGGCGCTCTCGCAAAACAACCTGCCTATGTCGGTATGGTTGGAAGCCACGAAAAAGTGAGAAAGATATTCTCTTATCTTCTTGAAAATGGCGTGTCAAGCGAGGCACTTGATACTGTCTATACACCAGTAGGACTTGATATTGCCGATGGTTCTCCTGCTGAAATTGCTTTTGCAATTATTGCGGAGATACTCATGGTTAAAAATGGCGGCACTGGCACAAACTGTAAAACAATAAAAACTAAATTTCTCTCGAGCAATTGCGAGAGCATGACCGAACCTATCGGGGAGGACAGCAGACGTGGTTGATTTTATGAGAAGATGTTTATCTTTATTTTTGGTGGTAGCAATTTCTACTTGTATGATTTCTTGCTTGAGTTCCTGTACTAAGAGTGAAGAGATAAATTCCGACGAGACCGATGCCTTGAGCGAGGTTGCCTTTCCACTGACGTCCGGTGACAGCATTCATACTATTGCTTTCATCTCCGATACACAGAGATATGATGAGAAAACATTCAATGAAGTTTTTAAATCGCTTGTTTCTGATAAGGAAAAATACAATATTGAATATGTGATTCACACGGGTGACATAATTCAAGAGAGCGATGACCTTGATGGTGAGTGGCAAATAGCAAAAACTGCAATATCACAGCTTGACGGAATTATTCCTTATGGAATTCTTGCAGGCAATCACGATCAGGAGACAAATTCCGACACGCCATTTGCTCTTTATTCGAAATATTTCGGTGATGAATCATACAAAGACTGTGACTACTTTGCCGGCTCTTATTCAGATTGTCGAGCTATGGCTCAACTTATAACAATTGGTAGTACGGATTTCATTTTTGTTTATATCAGTGATGGCCCTGACAAGGGCTGCATTGATTTTGCAAATGAGATGTTTGCAAAATACAGTGACCGAGTAGGCGTACTCTGTACCCACAAATATCTTGAGGCAGATTTGGACCTCGACGACATGGGTGAGTATATGCTCAAAAAAATTGTAGAGCCAAATGAAAATGTAAAACTTGTCCTCTGCGGTCACGAGTCTGTTGCAGGCTTTGTTACGACAAAACTGTCTGATGGACGAGAGATTGTCCAGATAATCGCAGACTATCAGGACGCATCAAACAACGGTACACTTATGTATCTACAAATCGATGAGACTGAAAATACTTTAACTGCAATTTCGTATTCACCACTTTCTGGCTCATATGACGGATATCGCGATATTGAAACAGACCAATTTAGAATCAGCCTTCCATGGTAGAAACGAGGAGAAAAATATGAAAAGAATTATTTCGGCTGTATTAGTACTGACTATGATTTTTTGCTTCTCAGCTTGTGCGACTTCGCCAGCAGCTGATGATTCTTCGGCAAAAACTGTAACAGATTTGCCGAAGGCAGAAGTCGACACAGAGTCACAGTTCGGTGTTGATAAAAATATCACTATCGCAAACATCGATGATTACCTCGGTCGTGAGGATTCTGTCTATCGTGATATGCGACTACTCTTTGACCCAGCTGATTATGCTGCAATCGGAGGCGACGCCGATCTCTCAGTTGCAATTGAAGGTTTTAAAATCACACCGTTCCCTTATATCGGTACACTTCAGGCGTTGCCGGTTGACGGCGCCTACACAGGCGACTGTCTTTATACCATCGTCTGGAATGACGATGGTAGCATAGAGAGCGCGACACCGAATTATGAGGAGTCCGAAATGATAATGAAGGAACTCTTCCCACAGGATAAGAATATCTTTCTTGTCTGCGGCGGCGGTGGCTATGCCGGCATGACAAGAACGCTCCTTCTCTTCCTCGGTTGGGACGAGACAAAGGTTTATAACATCGGTGGCGCGTGGCAGTACGAAGGAGTAAACGGTAAAGAACTTATCGTTTATCCTGAGGACGCAAATGATAATGTTATAGATGCAACATGGCGTGCTGATTATGCCTATATAGATTTCACAAGACTTCACAAACTTGGAGCATAATATGAAAAGATTTGTATCTTTGATTCTCGCACTCTCATTCCTGTTTTTACTTTCAGCTTGTGAGAAGAGCGAGAAGACAACTGAAATAGAAAATCCTTATGATATGTTCCACTATACCCATTATGCGAGTGGCGGCACCCCGGAAGAAGAGACTGCGGTTATACTTTTTGAGCACTCCAATTCGACTTTTACATCTTACCAGGTTGCATTTATCTCCTGCACCTGTAGAGATGTAAGTGTCAATTATTACTCAGTGATGTATATCGAACTTCTCAATACAAAGGATGACCCACAGGATGCCTCAATTCGCGCAATAACATTTTCAAAAGGACAGGGTATGTGGGGCGACAGCAATCCTACCTATGGTACGACAGATTATACTCCTGAGTATTTCGATGAGCATTTCATTCAGCCGATGGTCGGAAAGACCAAGGCGGACTTTGATGCTTGGGGTGGGTACAAGACGCAAATAGAGGGCATTGATGTTGACGCGGTTACATCGGCAAGTGTTTCCACTAGCAATATAACTTCGTGCATCAGGTCTCTTTTTGAATATCATGTCAATAAATATTATGCAGACAAATTGGCATAATAAAGGAGGATAAAAATGAACAAGAAGGCCAAAATTATTGCGATTGTTGCCGCAGTTGTTTTAGTGCTTGTAGGCGTTATTGTCTTTGTGACAACCCGCCCTTATGATGTTGTTCTTTTTGAGGATGTCGATTTCTCAAACTCAGCATTTAAGCACGTAACAAATGGCGGACAGGGTGGCGAAGAGCCATACAACATCAATGCAATTACCGGTGCGACCCTTACAATTGAGGGACCTGGTATGGAGTCCTCAGTTCCTCTTTCAACAAAGGAACTTGAGAACACAGATGACGGTCTTGCTCGTGGCGTCTACAAAGACAAGACTGGCAAGCACGCATTTGAGGGTATTGATGTTTATTATCTCTTTAACTCTATGTCCGATGGTGACAATGGCATCACTCTCACAGATACTGCTTATAAGGTAGTATTCAAAAACTCCAACCGTGAGACAGTAGCTGAAATTACACTTGAGGATATCACAAAGGCTCACAACGACGGACAGCCTGTCCTTATTGCTTATGGTATGGGCACAGAGGACTGCACAACTGTTGCTCCTTTCGTCTTTGATGGCGCAAATGAAGGTGAGCATACTGCCGGTTATGTAGAGTCTCTTGACAATGAAGACGGTTGCTTAAAGCTTGTCTACAACTCAACACGTTATGGTGAAGGCAAGTATAAGACTTTCTCAAACTGCGCTTATCTTTACGTTGTAGAGGAGACTACTCCAGGTTTCAAGCATGACGAGGACAGCGGTGAAGCTTATAACACCGATGAACTTAAAAATTATGTAATTTCCGTTTCGGGTAAGACTCTCGGCTATGAACTTGATTTCACAGTTGAACAACTCGAATCACTTGTTAAATACAACAAGGACGGTTCAGTAAAAGAGGGCGGACTTGGCTACAAGGATTATTACTCACTTGCTAACAATACATATTGGTATGTAAATGAGTATGAAGGACTTGACCTTTATAAATTCCTTCAGTACTGCGGTATCCCTTCAGCTGAAACACTCGGCAAGGATGCTGAAAAGACAAATGTAACATTCTCAGCATCAGATGGATATACATCTGCGGAGAAATTTACAATTGCTCAGCTTGCTGACTATGACAACTTTGGTTTCTATAAGAAGAATTCGGCTGACCTTGATGATGGTACCTATGTATCAACAAATGCAGACCTCGTTGATACGGGATATCCTGTAATGCTTGCATATGGCGTAAACTCTTATCCATATACAATCACAAATGCAGACGACGGCTTTGTTTCTGGACTTTCAAACAACGGCGGCCCTATGCGTGTAATCTTTGGCAAGACAGAATACGGTCATGCTAATGGTTCAAATCAGGTTCAGTATCTCTCTAATATTGTTGTAGGTTCTAACTACCTTCTTTCAACTCATAACGGCACACGTGATGAGGATCAGCAGGAACTTTCAACTAATAAGATGAATGTTATTGTTAACAATGTCGACGGTTCTGAACTTTCAAATACACCTTATACTGTTTCTAAGTTTGAGGATGTTATCTACGGTGATGACACAACTTCTGCTCAAATGAAGAAGGCTAAGGTTAAGGGACTTTACGGCGGAGATATCTATGAAGGCGTAGACCTCGACTACTATCTCTCAGAAGTAGTTGGTATCCCTGGCACAAACGGTACTGTTACATTCTCAAATGGCACAGATTCTGTAACTGTTGAACTTACTGACCTCTTTGCAAAGGGTGGCTTCATCGCTTTCGCAAAGAATGGTACTCCACTTGTTGAGACAGCAAGCAGTGCAGGCTATGTTGCAGCTCGTACACTTTATGCTATTTCAGATGAACCAACAGAGTACAAGGTTGATAACGCCGGCGGCCCACTTATGCTTGTAATTCCTGATGCTGATGATCCTGCAAACAAGGCAGAGTTCCTCACAAATGTTACAAGCATCACTGTAAATGTTGAACCTGACCAGTATGCTCACCTTAATGGTGACGCAGCGGCTCTTGCAACAGAGACACTTGAAATTTATGGTGAAGGTGTAAACCAGACGACAACATATACAGTTGCTGATCTCGAAGGTATGCAGAAAGCAGCAGAGACACTTGACTTTGGTACAGAGCGTTTCCGCGGACTTCCTATTTATGACCTCCTCATCACAACAGGTCTTCGCTATAATGCAAGTGAAGTAATCTTCTATGGCTCAGATGGTTCGAAGCAGACCTATAAACTTGGCGACCTTCGCGCAAGCGAGGACAAGACCACTCCGATTTTGGCATACGGTGTTGGTGACACGTCACAGGCTATAAAAGTTGGTACTCCACTTACATCGGCAAATGGTGGACCTCTTATGCTCGTAACTGACAGCGGCAAAGTAAAGAATGTCGTAAAGATTGAAGTTACAGCTGTTGAGATGGCTTCGTGGAATCACTCCGCATCTGACCTTTATACAAGCTTCCTTGATGAGACATTTACAGTTGTAATCAAGACAGGTTCAGGTGAAAAAACTTATGAATTTACACTTGCTGAACTTGAAGGACTTACAGACCTTGTTGAGCGCACAGATTATTCTGTACTCGACCTTGGAACTTGTGAAGGTATCAATTTCTGGGGACTTGTAAAATATTGCGTAGGTTCTGACTTTGATATCTCTAACCCAGTTAAGGTTGAAGGTTATGCAAGTGATAACTACTCAAAGGACTTCCTTTCTATCTTTGGTATGGAAGCACTTGAGAAGGGTATACTTGACGCAAACGGTCAACGCAAACCACTTATCATCTGCTATGCTGTAAACGGTTATCCACTTGTTTACGATGAGAATGATGAGGGTTACACAGGACTTGTTGCAAACGGAGATGGCCCGATACGTTTCGTTACAGAGACAAACCAGGGTGCATCAATCAAACATGCAAATAAGATTGTAGTAACACTTAAATAACTTTAGAATTTGAGCCGGGCGGTTGCCCGGCTCTTTTTCTTTATTTTATATTAATGGTATGTTAAAATAATTATAACTATTTTATTTTGGAGAGAAATTATGAAGGACAGTTTCGGCAGAAATATCGACTATCTTCGTATATCTGTAACTGATAGGTGCAACCTTCGCTGCGTTTACTGCATGCCGGAGGAGGGTGTCACACCTATCAGTCACGCGGACGTTCTGTCATACGAAGAAATCATGCGACTTGTCGCAATTTCTGCCGGACTTGGAATAAAACACATAAGGCTCACAGGTGGTGAGCCGCTAGTAAGACGTGGCATTGAAAGTCTTATCGCTGATATTAAAAAGACGCCTGGTATTGAGACTGTCTCAATTACAACAAATGGAATTTTAATTCCTGAAAAATTTGAGATGTTAAAAGCCGCAGGGCTCGACGCTGTGAACATAAGCCTCGACACATTAAATCGTAAGCGCTTCTTGCAAATAACAAGGCGTGAGGGATTTGAAAAAGTAATTGAGGCTATAAAACTCTGCGAGAGCAGCGGCATTAAAACTAAAGTCAATTGCGTCGCAATGAAGGGCGTCAACGACGACGAATTTGCGGCAATTGCGGGACTCGCCGAAGACCTCAACATCTGTGTTAGATTTATCGAATACATGCCGGTCGGCAAAAATGATTTTGAGAAATGCGCTCTCGCAAAAGATATCTTAAAATCTATTGCGAGTGTCTATGGACCACTTTACGAACTCGATGCAAAATTTGGCAATGGTCCTGCAAAATATTACAAGCCGGAAGGCTTTGTCGGCGCCATCGGAATCATCTCTGCAATGACTTGCAGCTTTTGCGAGTCATGCAACAGAGTGCGCCTCACGGCTGAAGGCTTTTTGAAGCTCTGCCTTCAGTATGACAAGGGCGTCTCTCTTCGAGACCTTATGCGCGCCGGCGCAACGGACGAGGAACTCGAGAACGCCATAAAAAAGGCAGTCGCAGAAAAGCCGAAGCAGCATATTTTTAATGACTATTTCGGCGCGCCAGATATCGATGACAGATCAATGAACAAAATAGGTGGATAAGTTATGGTAGATTTGAATTTGTGGCTCAAAGAAGCCAAGGTTGCGCCGAACGCCGACAAGTGTGGCATGTATCTCACTCACAACGGCGTTGTGAGAAGTACTGCCAAAGCGCAAGTGCGCGACGGCATTTCTTCTGCTCCAGTTACGGGTATGAATTTTAGTTATAATGCAGAAAAGGTTGCGCTTGCAAAGGAACAGGCGCTCGCTATGCCAGGCATCTATTACGTCCGCATAGAACTTGAAGAGGGTGAACTCTCTGTTGGTGATGATATTATGTATCTTCTTATAGGTGGAGATACTAGACCACATACGCTTGATGCTTTTAATTTTTTGATGGATGAAATTAAAAGTAAATGTGTGAAGGAGATAGAACTATGAGTGAACAGATTAAAATAAAAGCGGCAGTGCTGACTATGTCAGATAAGGGAGCTTTGGGCGAGCGTGAAGATTTGTCGGGCCCTGCAATAAAAGAATTTATCGAGCCTTATGGTTATGAGGTAGTGGACTATAAAATCATCCCAGATGATTTTGATGTTATAAGAGCAGAGATTAAACGTATAGCTGATGAGGATGTTGCAAGTGTTCTCTTTACAACGGGTGGCACAGGTTTCTCAAAGAGAGATGTCACACCAGATGCAACAAAGGTTATGTGCCCCAGGGAGGTGCCAGGCATCCCAGAGGCCATGCGTGCGGCTTCAATGCAAATCACAAATAAAGCAATGCTCTCCCGTGCCTATGCTGGAATTCGCAAGAATACGCTGGTTATAAATCTTCCGGGTTCACCAAAGGCAGTTGTTGAGAGTTTGGAAGTAATAATAGAACCGCTCCGCCATGGAATAGAAATACTGATAGGCGAAGCAGGGGAATGTGCGAGGTAAAAAATGTTAACTGTAAAGACTTCGTTTGAAGCTGAAAAGTTAATAAAAGAAAATTTTGGAAAAGTATCAGTCGCTGTTGAGACGGTTGAACTTCTGTCTGCTCTCGACAGGGTACTTGCAGAGGATGTTTTATCCACGGAAGATGTACCTGGTTTTAACAGATCAACTGTTGACGGCTTTGCAGTAAAAGCGTCCGACACTTTTGGCTGTTCTGATTCTGTACCTGCAATACTTGACTTTAAGGGTGAAGTGTTGATGGGCGAGGCCCCAAAGTTTTCTATTGAGAAAAATGAATGTGCTTATGTGCCGACAGGTGGCGAGCTACCAGCAGGCGCAGATGCCATGGTAATGCTTGAATTTTCAGAGGACTATGGGGACGGCACTCGCGCCCTGCTGAAATCGTCTGCCCCAGGTCAGCATGTGACTTTCAAAGGTGACGATGTGAAAGTAGGGCAGAAGGTTTTAAGTTCCGGTACGAAACTTAAAGCTCGCCATATTGCAGCTCTTGCATCCCTTGGATATTCGAGTGTAAAGGTTTATAAAAAGCTAAAAGTTGCAGTAATTTCAACTGGAGATGAACTTGTCGATGTGACGAAGACTCCAGTCGGTGCGCAAGTAAGAGACATAAACAGCTATGAACTTTGTGCAGCACTTTTGGAACTTGGTTGTGATGTTACAAAAGTTGGAATTGTTGTCGATGACTTGACCTTACTTGAAACAAAAGTAAAAGAGGCAGTAGCATCAAATGATTTAGTGCTTGTTTCTGGTGGCAGTTCTGTAGGTGTTAAGGACGCAACGTTCAAAGTTTATGACAAACTTGGAGAAGTGCTCTTTCACGGAATTGCGATAAAGCCAGGAAAGCCGACTATTTTTGCGAGCATAGAAAACACACCTTGCTTCGGACTTCCAGGTCATCCTCTTGCTGCATTTTATATTTTTGATCTTTTTGTAAAGCCACTTGTGATAACAATGAGTGGACAGGAGACAGGAATAAATCTTGTTAAAACCGCAAAGGTCTCCCTCTCAATTCCATGTAACCACGGAAGAGAGGAATGTGTTGGTGTTCGTTTTATTGATGAACACACCGTCGAGCCTATCTTTACAAAATCGGGTCTTATTAGCACTCTTTCAAATATTGACGGATACATTAGAATAGGACGCGACTGCGAGGGTATATCGCAGGGCGATGAAGTGGAGGTCTTGCTGTTTTGAAATATGAATATCTCACAAATGAAGACCTCGACATCGCAGTCGAGAGCTTTATAGCGGCGCTGAAAGCAGAAGGCCTGGCACCTGTCGCAGAGACAGTGCCAGTCTTTGAAGCGTCTGGTAGAGTGACGGCGTCAGCCGTCTACGCTCACATTTGCGCACCACATTACAATGCCTCCGCTATGGACGGCATTGCACTTCTTGCAAATGTGACCTTTGGTGCGACAGAGACGACGCCTGTAAGACTCGCGCCATCACAGTTTATTCAAGTTGATACTGGTGATCCTATGCCAGACGGCACGGACGCTGTTGTAATGATAGAAGATGTCGTACGCGACGGCGACGACGTGCTTCTTTACACAGCTGCAGTGCCTTGGCAGCACGTTCGCCAGGTAGGTGAGGACGTCTGTGCAGGCGATATGATTTTGCCGTCTTTCACTGTTATAACACCAGCAGCGCTCGGTGCTATGCTCGCTGGCGGTGTTATGGAAGTATCAGTAGTAAAACCACCAGTTGTAGGAATCATCCCGACAGGAGATGAGATTGTTGCGCCTTGCACAGACCCGAAACCTGGCGACATCATTGAATTTAACTCAACTATCTTTTCTGGAATTCTAAGCTCTTGGGGTGCAATTCCAAAGACATATCCGATTGTAAAGGACATTAAAGAGGATATTATCACAGCAATGAAAACGGCTGTCTCTGAGTGCGATGCCGTAATCATAAATGCCGGCTCCTCCGCTGGCCGTGACGACTACTCGTCACTTGCAGTATCCACAGTCGGCACTATGCTCTACCACGGCATCGCTATAAAGCCTGGCAAGCCGGCAATTCTTGGCTTTGCCGGCGCAAAGCCAATCCTTGGTGTGCCAGGCTACCCAGTCTCAGGCATAATCGTCCTTGACCAGATTATGCGCCCGGTCATTGAGCTTATGACCGGTAGAAACCTCCACTTGCAACAGCAAGTGGAAGCTACCCTCGGCAGAGTTCTGACCTCACCTCTTAAGTACAGAGAGTTCGTCAGAGTCCGCCTCGGTGTAAATGAGAATGGCGAGTATATCGCAACACCACTGAATCGTGGAGCAGGTGTCGTTACATCTTTCGTAAAAGCCGATGGTATACTTGATGTGCCGCAGGATTGTGAGGGATACGAGGCAGGAGACAAAGTAAAAATTACTTTGCTTCGCCCTGTGCAGGACCTCGATAACACGCTTACAATTATTGGTAGCCATGACCCGCTCATCGATGAGGTGGCGGACATCTTAAAACGCAAAAATCCAGACTCAGTCGTATCTTCATCTCACGTAGGTTCGATGGGCGCTATTATGGCCATAAAGCGCGGGGAGGCACAGATGGGTGCCATCCATCTCCTTGATGAGGAGACAGGTGGATATAACGATTCATACATCGCAAAATATTTCCCAAATGGCGGCGTAAAACTTGAGAAGGGCGTCAAGCGCGTTCAAGGCCTTATGATTGCAAAGGGCAATCCTAAGAACATAAAAGGTTTCTCGGATATGGCACGCCCTGATATCTCATACGTAAACCGTCAAAAGGGAGCGGGTACCAGAATTCTTTGTGACTTCCTCATAAAGCAAAATGGCATGAATGCGTCCGACATCTATGGCTACGAGCGTGAGGAATTTACTCACACCTCGGTTGCAGCGCAGATTGCCTCGGGCACTGCTGACGCAGGCCTCGGAATTTACTCCGCTGCAAAGACATATGACCTCGACTTTATTCCGATTTGTAATGAGGAATATGATCTCTTAATTGATGAAAAAGCATACGACAGTGAAAAAATAAAAGAATTCCTTTTGGTTCTTCATAGTGATGAACTGAAGGCACGACTGTCAAAGATGGGAGGCTATGAGACATGGGACTGACACATGTAAATGAGAAAGGCGAAGCCCACATGGTAAATGTCGGTGAGAAGGAATACACTCACCGCATTGCAAAGGCTCAGGCTGTAATTTCCATGAAAGCTGAGACTTTGAATCTTATAAAACAGGGACAAATGCCAAAGGGAGATGTTTTCTCCTGTGCTCGCATCGCTGGCATTATGGCAGCAAAAAGGACAAATGAACTTATTCCTATGTGTCATCCTTTGCCAATTGAATCTGTCTCTGTTGAATTCGAAGTTATAAATGAGACAAGTGTAAAAGTAATCTCAACTGTCGAGACAACTTACAAGACTGGAATTGAGATGGAGGCCTTGATGGCCGCCAATGTCTCCGCGCTTACAATCTACGATATGTGTAAGGCAGTTGACAGAGGAATGGAAATTTCTGACTGCTATCTTTTGCTTAAAGACGGTGGCAAATCAGGAAGATTTGAGAGATGAAAAAAGACCCGCTCGTTTGAGCGGGTCTTCTATTTTGATTTATTTTGTCGGTGCTACACCATCATAGTACCAATCTGTAAGATTAACATCGACATACTTGTCTGTGCTGCAGTGATAGTCGGTATAAGCATTCTTGTGAACTTCCTCGAATGTTCCATCTGCTTTGACTGTTATTACTGTGGCACCTCTTTGTATGCCATAATATTTGATGCCCGTATAGGCATTGTTGTCAACGGAATAGCCGTATGAGAGCATGACGCCTCTATAGATAACTGTCGCGCTGTTTATGTGATCGTGTCCACAGAAACAAGCTTCCATTGAATTTATGCCATCTGGGCCGAGCTTCTCAAAGAGACTGTCGACATCCTTTGGGTCCTTGTCTGTTTGGCAACAGCCACCGTACCAAATGCGCTCACCCATCTCTTCATCGACAAGTTCGTCCCAGTATCCGTCGATGTAAAGAGTGGTTTCTGTGTCCTCAAAATCATTTGCTTCAAGATCACGATAAGCAGTTACATATTCGCCGATTGGAATGTGGAAGAAGAAAATGCTCTTTACTGCGTCGCCATTCTTTTCTGAGAGTGAATTTATTGTGTCGACTGCCCAGTCTACTTGGAGGTCATTGATTGTGTCGTATTCCCAGTTGATTGTAGCGGAGAGCGAATTGTCGATATAGTCGTTTGAGTCTATGAGCATTATAGCTTTTCTTATTGTGCCATCAGTATTCTTAAGAAGAATGCACTGGTTCGTCACACCGTACTCATCAAAGTCGGACTGGAAAATGCAATACTTGTTGTCCTCACTCGCATAAGCTTTGCCGAGGTCCTCTCTGTTTGTAAAATCAAACGCTTCGGTGTCATGATTTCCGAAAGTCACAGAATAATAGACGCCGAGTTGATCAAAGAGCGCCATAATAGTTTTTGAAACCATCTTGTTGTTGAAGGTTTCACCACCATTGAATCCCATTGTAGGAACGCAGAAAACGCTGTCGCCGTTGAGGATTACAAGGTCTGGCTTCTCTTCGGTTACCATTGTTGCAACCTCATAAAGTGTCTTTGAGTCGTTTTTGTAAGAGCCAATACCACCGCCGAGATGGATGTCACTTATCTGCATTATCTTGATGTCATCATCGGTTGTGAAGGTATAATATCCCTCCTCACCAATCTCTGGCACTAACTGATTTTCATATTCAACCTTTGCAAAACTTTTAATCTCTTTGCGGAGTGCAAGCTGGATGCAACTTGTATTTACAAGGTGAAGAATAATCAAAATCAGTACGACGAGAAGAATGATTAAGACTGCCTTTTTTGGCTTGCTAAGTGCTTTGCATTTTTGATAAAACTTTTTCATTTTCTTTGCGCCTCTTATTTATAAAAACTCATTATTGTGCCTGATGGGCGAACTGATATTTCACTGCCATTTTCAGATCTTGCTATGTAGGTATCGTCGAAAACAGTAGGAATTAAATATGCATTATCGAGAAGGAAACTCTCCGCATTTTTTAGTGATATCAAAAGTTCATCTTTTGAAGAGGAATTATATGCATTTGAAATGAGAGTGTTATATTCCTCTGAATTGAGCGATATTACATTGCTTGTGTTGTCGGTTTTGAAACTTGCAAGAAAATCTGTTGCGAGGAATGAATATGTCGTAATGCTTGTATAAGCGATATCAAAATTTCCACTCGCGAGAGCTATATTTAATTCCTCTTGAGTTTCATAGGCGTCTACCGTGGTGGACAGCGCAGTGCCGAAAACCTTCTGCCAGTCCTGTACAACTTTTTTGACATTTTGCTCGTCTGATTTGGTACAGATTATTTTGATAGAAATAGAAGTTATTTTTTCTTTTTCTGCAGCCTCTAGGAAATTTTGTGTGGCGGTTTCGATGCTAAAGTTTGGACCTTTTACAATGTTGCTGTTTGCCCTATAGGAAGAACCGGCAACAAGTACGCAGCTTGATGGAACAAGTCCTTCGGCCTGTGGGGTTTCCTTTGTCACAAAGAGGGATGTATCTGTCGCCATCGCAAATTGCAGGCGAAGAGCGGAGTTTGCAAAAATTTCTTGATTGGAATTTAGAACGAATGCTTTGACTGTATTTTTGTACCTCGTTGTAGTATATGAACTTGGAATATTATCTTTTTCACTTGAGGTATAAGTCGCTATATCGAAATCTGGAAGGTCCTCGTTTGATGAGAGACAGAGCTTGACCACATCGGACAAAGCTTTTGCTTCACCTTCGTAGGACTTGTTTCTTTGGAGAGTTACGATTCCTGTCTCCTCATCAAAACTTGAGAGATAATAAGGACCGTTTGAAAGTAGGAGGCTCGGTTTCAAACCATAGCGTCCTATTGTCGCCTCAAAGAATTCTTCGTTACAAGGCATGCAAGCTGGAGATGCAAGCGTCTCGATGAAACTTGCTGATGGGTGAGAGAGTTTTATAACAAGTGTGAAATCATCCGCTGCATAGATATCGGTCACAATGGCGAGCGACGCGGCGGATGGCGCGCCTGTGCCAGGGTCAAGCACACGTTTTATGGCGAAGACAAAGTCGTTTGCCGTAACACGGCAATCGAACGTGTCAGCGTAATCTTCGCCTAAAACTTCGCTTGCCGACTTTGGCACATACCAAAGAGCGTCGGAGCGGAGCTTAAAAGTGTAAGTGAGACCATCGTCTGAAATGCTATAACTCTCTGCAACGCCATTTTTAATGTTGCCTTCCGAGTCGATTCTAACAAGACCTTCAAAGCAATTGTTCAGTATTGTTTCGGCATCGGTGCCTGTTGCGATTTGTGGGTCATAACTGGTTGGAACAATGGAGAGAGGTGCGTAGAGATAGGTTGTTTCATCTTTACTGCAACCAGAAAAGAGAAAAAGAAGGCAAATTATGACGAGAAGTACTATTTTTGGTACATGGGTATGTTGTATAATACGATTGCACATAGTTTTTGCCTCCTTTTATTTTTTATTATTTTATCATATTATATTTTTAAGAGAAAGGGTGATTTAAATGAATCCAACTTTAATTTACTTATTCCTTGCAGTCATAGCGGTGCTTCTTGTAGCGTGTCTTGTTCTGCTGATTAAGAACAAGGGCAATGACAACGGTGCTGACTTTAGAATGATGGAGGCAAAAATTTCAGATCTTCAAAAGTCAACTGCCGATGAATTTTCTCGTTCCCGCCAAGAGGAGTCAAACAATAAGGATGCTGTAAACAAGCAGATTTCTGAACTTCGTGAGAAGACACTCGAAAGTCAAATGAACCTCGGCGAGCGCATAAATCGTTCGCTTTCAGAAATCAGAGAAGGCAATGAGAAATCTATCGCAAAACTTCAGGAGAGCAACGAAAAGAAGCTCGACGAGATGCGTCAAACGGTTGACGAAAAACTCAACGACACTTTGACAAAGCGTCTCGACAGTTCTTTCAAGACTGTCTCCGACCAGCTTGAAAATCTTTACAAGTCCCTCGGTGAGATGAAAGAACTCTCAGCAGGCGTTACAACTAACGTTACAAGTCTTAATCGTATTCTTACAAATGTTAAAAGCCGTGGCACATGGGCAGAGGTTCAGCTTGAGTCTATTCTTGACCAGACAATTCCTGGCATGTATGAGAAAAATGTTGCAACAAAGTCTGGCTCTCTTGCTCGCGTAGAATTTGCAGTCAAGATTCCAAACGGCGAAGATTCTTCGAAATTCGCCTACCTTCCAATTGACTCCAAATTCCCTATGGAGGACTATGCTCGCCTCTGCGCCGCTGCTGACGCTGGCGACTCAGTGGCTCTCGAGGACGCTCGCAAGGCCCTTGAAAACAGAATTAAAGATGAGGCAAAAGCAATTAAAGCTTACATAAACGAGCCAGTCACAACTCCTTTCGCAATCATGTATCTTGCAACAGAGGGACTTTATGCTGAGGTTACATCTTCAAAGAATGGCCTTGTTGAAAAACTTCAGTCCGATTACAATGTCATGGTTGCAGGACCTACGACAATCACAGCTCTTCTCAACTCTCTCGCCATGGGCTTTAGAGCAATTGCTATAAACGAAAAGGCAAACGAAGTTCGTGAACTCCTCTCCGTCACAAAAGCACAGTATGGCAAGTTCGAAGAGGTACTTGCAAGGGCACAGAAAAAGATTTCTGAAGCAGGTACTGTTCTTGAAGATGCTCAAAAGAGAAACAACATAATCAATAAGAAACTTAAAAAAGTCGATGCCATGGAGTTCGGCGCTGCTGAAGAAATTCTGCAGCTCGACGATGGCGATGACTAAAGAAAAAACAAAAGAGCGCCGGAAGGCGCTCTTTTTTCTTGAAACTCGCTTTATAATTGTATATAATTTTAATGTATATTGTCTTCTTGAGGAGGATTGTTATGGATTATACTGAGCTTGTGAAGCACATGTCCCTTCGTGAACAAGCCCGTCTTGTAACAGGTGCCGACTATTGGCACACATGGGAATCACCAAAATATGGTCTCCCATCTATTATGGTTTCAGACGGACCTACAGGACTTCGCAAAGAAATAAAAGATGAAAATGGAAATAAGACAACAGTAAAGGCAACCTGTTTCCCATCGGCTACTGCACTTGCAGCATCATGGGACAGAGAAGTTATGGCTGCTGTTGGTAGCGCTATTGCAGACGAATGTATCGCAAATAGAGTTTCTGTTCTTTTAGGACCTGGCGTTAATATTAAACGTTCACCACTCTGTGGCAGAAACTTTGAATATTATTCTGAGGACCCTGTTCATGCAGGTGAACTTGCATCTGCATTTATAAATGCTGTACAGGATAAGGGAGTAGGTACATCTCTTAAACATTTTGCAGCAAACAGCACTGAAGTTCGTCGTATGATGTCAAATTCTATTGTTGACGAGCGTGCTCTTCGCGAGATCTATCTCAAAGCATTTGAGATAGCTGTTACAAAATCTCAGCCATGGACAGTTATGCTTGCCTATAACAAACTCAACGGCAAGTACTGCACAGAAAATGCTTGGCTTGTAGAAAATGTTCTTCGTGGCGAGTGGGGCTTCTCAGGTCTTACAGTTTCAGACTGGATGGCAACAAATGACAGAGTTGAAGGACTTGTTTGTGGCCTTGACCTTGAAATGCCTGGCTCAAATTACATTAACGTTCGCAAACTTGCGAAAGGTTTCCGCAAAGGCCTTTATAAACTTGAGGCTCTCGAGGAGAGCGCAACAAGAGTTGCAAATCTTGTAAACAAATCAGAGGCTCATTTAAAGCAGGCAAAGCCAGAGGTAAACCTCGAAGCAAACCATGCTCTCGCAAGCAAAGTTGCAGAGCAGTGCGCAGTTCTTCTCAAGAATGAGGGCGTCCTTCCTATACCAAAGGGCACAACAATTACTGTAATCGGCGAGCGTGCAGAGAAGCCTATGTATCAGGGCTATGGCAGTGCTCAGATAAATTCTTATAAGGTTGAAAATGTTGTAACTGAACTTGGAAAGCTTGGCTTCCCAGTAGCATATTGTAAGGGCTATGAGATTGGAAAAGACGACGTTCCAAATCAGGCACTCATAAACCAGGCTGTTGCAACAGCAAAAATGTATCCGACTGCTCTTATTTTCCTCTCATGCAACGAAATCGATGCATGTGAAGCAGCTGACAGACAGTCAATGTCCATTCCAGCAGGACAGGCAGCACTCGTAGACGCAGTCTGCGCTGCCAATCCTAACACTGCTGTCATTTTAACATCTGGCAGCTGCCTTGAGATGCCTTGGGTAAATACACCAAGGACAATCCTCCAGACATACTTGCTCGGTGAAGGCGGAGCATCTGCTCTTGCAAATATCATCGCAGGTAATATCTCTCCAAGTGGTAAACTTCCAGAGAGCTATCCTGTAAGCTTTGCTGATACTCCATGTCCTAATGACTATCAGACTGACGAGAACAACAATGTGATTTACAGAGAGAGCATCTTTGTAGGCTACCGTTATTTTGAGAAGCAGAATGTTCCTGTTCTCTTCCCGTTTGGCCACGGTCTCACTTACACATCATTTGATTATAAGAATCTTCGCCTCTCATCAGATGAACTCACACCTTCTGACAAACTCACTCTTACATTTACACTTTCTAATGTGGGCAGTTTCAATGCTGGAGAAGTAGTTCAGGTTTATGTTGGACTTAAAGACTCTTATGTTTTCAGAGCTCCAAAGGAACTCAAGGCATTTACAAAAGTTTTCTTGAACTCAGGCATGCAACAAGAGGTTTCAATTGAACTTGATCGTTCAGCATTTGAATACTATTCAAAGAGACTTCGCGCATGGGTAGTTGAGAAGGGAACCTATGATATTTACATTGGTTCGTCTTCAAGCGATATCCGTCTTACAGCAACTGTTGATATGATGTCAACTGAAGCAAATGACGAGATAGATTATGCGACAGCTGCACCAGTTTATTTCGATGGTGCTATCAAAGAAGCAACCGACGAGGACTTCGAAGGAATCCTTGGCGCTTACCTTGATGACTTTAAGTTCAAGTCTGATGACCGCTTCACCAGTGCAAATTGTCTTGCTGATTTTGTATCTACAAAGCAGGGAAAGATTATAAGCGACTGGATGGAAACTATAATCAGTATTTTCTTTGAGGACAAGACTGACCAGCTTCTTTATTACAACTCTCTTATGACTTTGCCACTTTGCAGAATTCCTGCAGTGTCAAATGGTATAGTATCAGACCCTATGGTGGACGCTATAGTACATTTCTTCAACAGTGGCTCTGTTCTTGAATCGCTTGAGGTCGCAGCTTGTGGCATCCCATCAACAATTCTTAATATTGTTGAACCACTCATTCGCGACAAAATAGAAAAGAAATCACGCTGTGGTGATTAAACAAAAATTAAAGGCCCGCTCGACTTTGAGCGGGCCTTATTTTTCGCTTTTTATTTTGAATCTTTAGCATAAGCTGCTTCGAGCACAAGCTTCATTGCGCTCTCAATAGCGGAGATGTTTATGTTCTCTACAGTGTCATCGGCTGTGCCGAGATAAACTGGTGTAGGGTCTTTAAGACTTGTGATGGTTGCAACGCTATACTTGTTTTTCTTAAAGATTTTAGCTGAACCATTTTTCTTAATGTATTTAGGATTGTTATTTGAAATGGTAACATCAGCGTTTGCTGCAGCTACGGCTAAAAGGTCGGTGGATTTTTTGCCGTTTGTGATAATAGAAATGCTTTCGGCATTGTAAAGTTCATAAAGTGAAATTATTGTTGTGTCGACTGCTGCGTCGGCCTCGGCGTGGAGTTTGCAATATGTGCGAGCGCCAGAGAGATTTGCGTTTTTTGCGCCTGTAAGCAAAACGCAAAGTTCGGTATTCTCAAGGCGCAAGTCCATCTCGGACATATAGCGAAGAGCGCCGGCAGCAGTGTAGCAACCTACCAGGTTGTCTACAACACCAGGGAAAGAAGAACCTGCAATTACGCTTCTGGACAGAGCGAATGGGATGAAGGCAAGGACTGCAAGTGGGAATGCAAGATAAATAACAAGAGTGCTTCCATCAAAAACGAGTTGGTCGTTCGCAATCATAAGCTCGATGATGTCCAGTACAAGGTAGAGAATAATAGCGATGAAGCTTACTGTCTTGAGCGCACGCGCAGTGTGAGGCTTCATAGTGCGCTTGAAAGGAGCATCAAGATTTGCTTCGATTATAATTCTATTTTTAACTTCGGCCTTAGGATTTCTTGTCGCAAGAACATTGACACCTGTTACGTCTTTAGATGTACCGCCAAATGCACCAAAGAATGCGAGAAAGGCGAGAAGAGCCAAAATAGCAGCTATCACAAGGAACAAAGTTGCTTGAAGTTCGATGAAATAGGAGCAAATTGTCATAGCGATTGATAAAATCATAAATATTGCAACGAGAAGATTAGAGAGGATGTATGCCTTCTGGTCCGCAGCAAAATTTTCTTCAACCACTGTGTCGCAGAATTTTGAAAGATCCTCTTTCAAATTTGATGCGAGCAGTTTTTCGTCCTCTCCGCATGGCTGACGCTTCGTGTTATTGCTGCCTTGCGCAAAGACCTTTGCTGTGCGGGCAGCATAGTTACAACACTCGCGAAGCTTGCCAGCGTAGCGTTCTGATGTTTCATAAGCCTTCATGAGTTTACACCTCTTAATATAAATGGTATATAAATAACACAAATTATTATAAAGTCGAGTTGTTTTAATGTCAAACACGGGTTTGTTTACAATTTGTTCATAAATTAAAGCCAATTTTAAATCAATTTATGTCTAATTTTTAAGAAATTATGTCAAAAGTTAAAAATTTATTCATTTTTTGCTTGATTTTTTAGAAATCGAGTGGTAAAGTATTAC
>R04__coassemble_68_pt1 | contig 35398 bp, 32 predicted proteins | sample R04__metabat2_low_PE_025 | metagenome-assembled genome bin R04
AGATATGTTGCACGGATGGCAGAGGACGTTTTATTTACCTTCTGACCACCAGCACCACTTGAACGGAAGACATCAATTTTAACATCTGCCATGTCGAGTTCGAAGTCGACAGCTTCAGCTTCCGGAAGGACGGCGACTGTTACAGCTGAAGTTTGAATACGTCCCTGAGACTCCGTCTCTGGTACGCGCTGTACTCTGTGAGTACCGCTCTCAAACTTGTAGCGGGAGTAAGCGCCGTCGCCTTTTATCTCGAAGCTGACTTCTTTGTAGCCACCGAGCTCGGTTGAGTTCTCACTCATAATCTCATACTTGAAGCCTTTGGCTTCGGCGTACATTGTGTACATACGGAAGAGGGAGTGCGCAAAGAGCGCAGACTCCTCGCCACCTGTACCGGCACGAATTTCAACGATAACGTTTTTGTCGTCATTTGGGTCACGAGGAAGGAGCATAATTTTGAGCTCCTCAGCGATAGTTTCCATAGCTTCCTTGCCAGACTTGTAGTCCTCCTGAGCGAGCTCTTCAAGTTCCGCGTCAAGACCACCCATGTCGATGAGTTCTTTTGCTTCATTGAAAGTCTTTTCGGCCTGTTTGTACTCGCGGAACTTCTCGACAACAGGTGTCACCTGTTTGAGTTCCTTCATGAGAGAGGTATATTTTTCCATGTCGGAGACAATAGCAGGGTCTGCTATTTGCTCCTGAATTGATTCGTATCTTTTTTCTACCTGTTCAAGTTTATCTAACATAAATTTTCCCCTAATTTAAAATACAAAATAGTATAGCACTTTTTCTTGTTTTATAAAAGGTATGTGATATACTTTTATTATTAAAAAGCGAAGGGAGTAATCTTTTTGCAAAAGGAATATGTTTTTGATGTTGCGGACGCAACAGAAAAATGTGTAAATTGGATAAGAGAATGGTTTGAAATAAACGGCAAAGGCTGCAATGCCATAATCGGCATTTCAGGAGGAAAAGATTCCTCGGTTGCCGCAGCGCTCTGTGCAAAAGCGCTCGGCCCAGACCGAGTAATCGGTGTCCTGATGCCGCAGGGCGAGCAGCCTGACATAGATTATTCCAAAGAACTCGTAGAGTTCCTTGGAATTAGAAATTATACTGTCAATGTCGGCGATGCCATCACCGACATAATAAAGGCAGTTGACGCCGGAATTAAATCCTCAAATTCTGAAGAATTTGAAATTTCAATTCCTGGCAAAACCAACCTTCCTCCTCGCGTTCGCATGGCGGTCCTCTACCTTGTTGGTGCCTCCAACAACGGCAGAGTGATCAACACCTGCAACCTCTCCGAGGACTGGGTCGGTTATGCCACCCGTTACGGCGACGGTGCTGGCGATGTCGGTCCAATTTCGAACTTCACCGTTGAGGAGATAATCGAAATCGGTCGCTATTTGGGCCTCCCAGAAAAGTTTGTAATCAAGCCTCCATCGGACGGTCTCTGTGGCAAAACCGACGAGGACAATTTGGGCTTCACCTACAAAGAACTTGATGATTACATCCGCCGTGGTATAGAGCCCGCTCACAAGGAACGCATCGACTATCTTCACAAAATAAACCAATTCAAACTTCAATACATGCCAACATTCAAATATTTTGAATGAGGAAGAACTAGTATGAAAAAATTTTGATCACAACACTTTTAATATCCATAATTATGAATTTTAGCTTGATAGGTTACGCAGAATCTTCAGCTGACAATGTGCAACTATTGCTAATGGTATTGGTTCGGGAAATGTAAAATATTTTTCGGACACAAAAAATTGTGTTATTACCGTTGCAGATGTTCATACACCCCATATAGTGAATTAATAAAAAAGATGATTGATGATGCGAAAGATCTTTGGACACCGTATTTATGAAAACTAAGCTTTTGACAATTGAACAGTGTAAAGAGGCGGGGGCTATCCTAAAAAAGGGTGGCCTTGTCGGTATACCTACGGAGACTGTTTATGGTCTTGCTGCAAATGCACTTGACGGCAAAGCCGTTGCGAAAATATTTGAAGCAAAAGGTAGACCGCAGGACAATCCACTGATTGTCCATATTGCGGAGCTATCGGAGATAGAGGACCTCGTGGCATACGTGCCACCGATGGTCTACGATTTGGCGGATGCCTTTTGGCCAGGCCCGCTGACTATTATTCTCGACAAATCTGAGATTATTCCAGACGAGGTCTCTGCGGGCCTCGACACAGTGGCAATCCGCATGCCAAGCCATCCGGTGGCACGCGAGATTATCAAAGCCTCAGGCGTGCCGCTCGCAGCGCCGTCAGCCAACACGTCGGGCAAACCGTCGCCGACAACTGCTGCCCATGTCATGCATGACATGGATGGCAAGATTGACGCAGTAGTCGACGGTGGCCCTTGTAGTGTTGGCGTCGAGTCGACAGTCATAACGCTCGCGACAAGAAAGCCTCGCCTTCTTCGCCCTGGCCGTGTCACGCCAGAGGAAATAGAAGAAGTGCTCGGCTGCGAGCTTGAGATTGACGACGCAGTGCTTGGAATGCTAAAAGAGGGTGTTCGCGCAGCGTCACCTGGTATGAAATACAAGCACTATTCACCGTCGTCAGATGTCTTTGTTGTAAAAGGTGATTTTGAACATTTCAAATCATTTGTTGAAAAGAAAGCAACAGAGAATTCTTCTGTTGCAGCGCTCGTCTTTGACGGCGAAAAGCTCTCTTGCCGCACGCTTTACTTTGGCGAGGAGGACGACGACCTCGCACATGCGGCAAAACTTTTTGATGCTCTTCGCACCTGTGACGACGAGGGCGTAAAGGAACTTTATGTCCGCTGTCCGTCATCCGACGGCGTCGGACTTGCAGTAATGAACAGACTGCTCCGTGCAGCAGAATTTAAAATTATCGAGGACTTATGAGAAAAGCTATTAAAGTAGGCCTCACTGGCCAAACTGGTGCAGGCAAAAGCGTAGTTGCGAATGAGCTTAAAAAGTACGGCTATGCCATAATAGACGCCGACGAGATTGCTCATCTCGCAACCGAAAAAGGTTCGCCGCTTTTGCCGCAACTGTCCGACGCCTTCGGCGTGGACATAATAAAGCCTGACGGCACACTCGACAAAATTTTACTTGCGACTCGTGCTTTTCAGAGTCCTGAGAACACCAGGACTCTCAACACGATTACGCACCCAGAGATTTGTCGACTGATTCTCAAAAAGATTAACGGCGCTTTTTTCGACGGCTATGAGGCCGCCGTAATTGACGCGCCACAGCTTTTTGAGAGCAAGCTCTCCTATGATTGCAACTTCATAATTTCAGTCATAGCGCCAGAGGAGACGAGACTCGCCCGCATAATCGAGCGGGACGGCATCAGCGAGGAGCAGGCGCAACTTCGTATGTCGGCGCAACTTTCAGAGGAGTATTTCAAGGAACACTCAGACGTCGTAATTGAGAACGACGGCGACCTTGAAAAACTCAAAGAACAAGTACTTTATTGTGTAAGACTCATAGAAACTAAAATTAGCGGAGGAGAAGAATAATGGCAGAAAAGAAGATCACTGCAGAGAAACTTCAGAAGGAACTTTGCTATGACGCAGAGCATGCAATGACAAAGCAGATGTCAGATGCGGAAGTTAAAAAGGCAGACAAATTTGCGGAAGGATACATGTCTTTCCTCAACACTGCAAAGACAGAACGTGAGATTACAACTTTCATGGAAGAGAAGGCGAAGAGCCTTGGCTTTTCTGAGTTTGATAAATCTAAAAAATACAAAGCAGGCGACAAGGTATACAGAGTTCAGAGAAACAAAGCAATCCTTATGGCAGTAATCGGCAAACGCCCAATTACTGACGGTGTAAAACTTGCAATCTCTCACATCGACTCACCTCGCCTTGACCTCAAACCAAACCCACTTTACGAGTCCGAGGAGATAGCTCTTTTCAAGACTCACTACTACGGTGGCATCAAGAAGTACCAGTGGGTAACTATTCCACTCGCACTTCATGGTGTTGTAGTAAAAGCTGACGGCACAAAGGTTACAGTCAACATCGGTGAGGATGACAAGGATCCAAAATTTGTAATAACTGACCTTCTCCCACACCTTGCAAAGGAGCAGGAGAAGAGAACTCTTGAGCAGGGAATCAAAGGTGAGGAACTCAACGTCCTCGTAGGCTCCCGTCCTTTCAAGGATGAAAAGGGCGCAAACCTTGTAAAGCTCAACATTCTCAAAATTTTAAACGAGAAGTACGGTATTGTTGAGAAGGACTTCCTCTCAGCTGAACTTGAAGTTGTACCTGCAATGAAGGCATGCGACATAGGTCTTGATAGAAGCCTCATCGGTGGCTATGGCCACGATGACCGCTGCTGCGCTTATCCTGCAGCAGAGGCAGTTTTCAATGTTAAGAATCCTGCATTCACAGTAGTAACTGTACTTACTGACAAAGAGGAGATAGGCTCTTATGGCAACACAGGCCTTACCTCCGCTTATCTTCCAAACTTCATAAACGACCTCGCTGACTGCTTCGGCGCTTGTGGCAGAGATGTTATGCATGCGTCAGAATGTCTCTCAGCTGATGTTAATTCCGCTTATGACCCAACATTCCCAGAGGTCATGGAGAAGCGCAATGTCTCCTACATCAACAAGGGTGTTGTAATTACAAAATACACTGGTGCTCGTGGAAAATCAGGCTCCTCTGACGCCTCCGCTGAGCTCATGGGCAAAGTTCGCGGCTTCCTTGAGGCAAACAATATTGTTTGGCAAATCGGCGAACTTGGTGCAGTTGACGCAGGCGGTGGCGGCACAGTCGCTCTCGATGTCGCTGCACACGACATCGACGTAGTCGATTTGGGAGTTCCAGTCCTCTCAATGCATGCGCCTTTCGAGGTCATCTCCAAAATCGACCTCTACAGCGCGTACCGCGCCTTCCTTGAGTTCTTCAAACTCAAGTAATAAAAATCAAAACCCCCGACGTTCGTCGGGGGTTTACTCTTTTTTGTCTTAGATGAATAAATAAATGATATAAGGAATTGCACAGAAGAAACCAATTGAGGTCAAAATTGAAACGAAGTATTTTTCCAAATAGGCGCCAGCGAGCATTATTGCTGCAGATGGTGCCATAAAGATTTTAGAAACAAGTTTTGCCTCTGATTTCTCACCGTAGAGATTCTCCCACATGTTAAGTGCATCTTCAACGAGCGGGAAGCAGTTGAGGAGGCAGGAGAGTCCGAGATATGCAAAAATGTAACCGAAGAGATTGAACTTTCCAAGGTAAACCATATTGCATGCTGCTGGAAGTGAGAATGCTATTCCACAGAAAAGACTTATGATATGTGGAAGGAAGCAAATTCCAAAGCTACCTTTGTGAGGAGCGAGTAGATGCTCAACATGTCCACAGAGCTCATTCTTCTGGAAGTAGCGTGAGAACTCAACTGCAACGCCGAACATACGGCAGGCGAGTTGCTCGAGGAAACCTTTGAGGAATGCGCCAGGGAAAGTGATTATTTTAAGTATGAAAAACATTACTCCCATGAGAACACTCCCTTTCCAGTAGTGAATACATCTTCGATTGTAAGTTCACCATTTATAATCTTGTCAACCTCAGTTGCAACAGTGAAGCCATAGTATTCCATGTCTTCGATGATTGCATCGTTTATATCTGTTTCGCCAGACAGCTGTGCGCAGAGTGAATAGAGGCTGCCTGCAGTTGCAAAAGCAGATGCATCTTCTGCATATTCAAAGGCCGTCATAGCGCATGCATATGCATTGGTCGTCTCACCAGAGATGAGGTCGATAACACCGAGCTGGTAGTTGAGACCCGAGTCGGTTGAATCGATTGCAAGGCCCTCGTTACAAGCATTTGTAGCCTTTGCATACTCACCCTTCATACGATAGACGAAAGCTTTGCAGACGTAGGCATATGTGTCCTCGGCATTTACATCGAGGAGCTTGTTTGCACAGTCGAGCAAGTTGTCGAAGTCACCCTTGTCGGCATAAACTTCAGTGCAGATTGTGTAGTAGAGATTCTTGTAAGAAGGATTTGTCTCGATGATTTTGTTTGCGATTTCGAGATAGAAATCTGCGCCCTTGTCGAAGTAAATGGCAGCGCTGTACTTGTAGTAGTAAATCATAGCCTCGTCAAGGCCTCTGCCGCTTACGTTCTTGTCGAAATCCTCTTCAAACTCCTCGTAGGTACTTGCTGTACCGAGAGAGTTTTGGTAGTAGTCGTAAATCTTGTCGTAAGAATCAACCATGTTCTTAGCAGTCTTTACAGACTTGTTGTAGAACTTGTTGATGCTTGTGCCAGCGTAATATGTGTTAATAAAATCGTAGAGATCTTCATAAGCATCGATGCCTATTTTCTCATAGAGCTTTACCTGGCGCTTGAGATAGCGGTAACCATAGTTCTTGTCGCTAACTTTAATCTCAACATTGATGTTGTCATAAGCGGTAACAGCAGAATTGAGTTTTCCAGCAGAAACAAGCTTTTCTGCCTCGACAGTCTCTTTGAAAATAGAGAATGAGATTGCAAAATAGCTGAAGCTTAAAACTATGCAGGCAATGGCGACGATTGGAATAAGGAGTTTCCACCACTTGTAAGGATAATGGCAGAGTACTTCGAGGCATTCTGAGCAGTACGGCTGGCCGTCTGGCACCTCGTTCTCACCACAGCACTCGCAGAGGTTGCGAGGAGCAACCTTTGCTTTCTTTTTGCTATTCTTTGCTTCTTTGACGATATCCTTCCACTCCGTGTCAGGATTTTCATCCATCATTTTGTCGATCTCCTCCTGAACGAGGTCTCGAAGACCGTTGAGTTCAGTTTCAAGCTCAACTGGGTCGAGCCCTGTCTCAGGGTCGAGAGGGATCTTGTCATCACCCTCTGGATTCACGTCAAGAAGCACTTCCTCCTCACCAGGAAGCTCTTTTACGAGCTTCTCCAGTTCGTCGGCCTTCTTAGTCGTCTTTTTCTTTGCCGGCTCCTTCTTAGTCGCCGTCTTTTTTGCAGCAGGTTTCTTTTCTGCTGTCTTCTTTTCTTCTTTCTCAGCCAAGATTATTCTCCTTTCTGAGCTTTTATTTTAAAACACCATTTTCGTCGAGTCTTGGGAAGAAGAACTTCGACAGTGCTAAAATTCCGATAATTGTAACTATTGTCTCGGCGAGCATATATCCGCCGTTGTAGGTTGCGGAATATGCGAGGACTGCGCCCACTGAGTTGCCATTTGTGTAGTCGCCCCAGATTGTGGCGCCTGAAATAAAATGGCAGAGGAAACGTAGGGCGCATACGAGCAATGTACCAAGAGTTAATTCTACACTTTCTTTCTTAAATTTGCCTTTAAAAATTGCACCAATTCCCAAAATTGTATAAGGGATTAAATAGTCAAAGAAAATGAGAACGAGATAACTTACAATTCCTTTGACATAGGCAAAGTTTGAGAGGCCGAAAAGGACCTGGAAGACTGAGAAAATGAAGCCCCCGAAAAGTCCCCAAAGTGGGCCAAAGAGATAGCCAATTGTAATGATAGGTACTTGGCTAAAAATGGTAACGCCACCGCCAAATGGTAATTGAACTACGGCAAATTGATTTAAAACAGTTGCAATAGCAATGAGCATAGCGGTGACAACGAGACGATAGGTCTTACTTTGTTTCATATTAAATTACTTCCTTTCCTACGCAGGCATTACCCTGTTCAGGTCAAAGGGTTTAATCTCAGTCAGCAAAGAGCCAACACCCCCGGACGCAATTATTTTAACATTCACACTTGCAAACTGCAAGGCGTAGTGTTAAAATTCTAAATCGGTTTTAAGGTATTATAAAGAATAAAGGTGTAAAGCATGTTAAGAGAAGACATAAGAAACGTTGCAATAATCGCTCACGTTGACCATGGTAAGACAACCCTGGTCGATGAGCTCTTGAAGCAGAGCGGTACTTTCTCATCCCATGAGACAGTAGAGGACAGAGTCATGGACTCAGGTGACCTCGAGCGTGAGCGTGGTATAACAATTCTTTCAAAGAACACATCAGTACATTTTGGCGATACAAAAATCAACATAATCGACACTCCGGGTCACGCTGACTTCGGTGGTGAGGTTGAGCGTATCCTCCTCATGGTAGATGGCGTTCTTCTTCTTGTAGATGCATTTGAAGGCTGTATGCCTCAGACACGCTTTGTTCTTAAAAAAGCACTTGGCCTTAAGAAAAAGGTTGTAGTTGTAATAAACAAAATTGACCGTCCTGGCGCAAGACCTGCAGAGGTCGTTGACGAAGTAATCGACCTCTTCATAGAACTTGGCGCCGACGAGGACCAAATAGAATTCCCAGTTGTTTTTGCTTCTGCAAAAGAGGGCTACGCCTCTTTTGACTCGCGCGACCGCGAGGGAGACATGCGACCTCTGTTCGAGTCAATCCTCGAAGAGATACCTGCACCGAAGGGCGACCGTGAGGCGCCACTTCAGGTACTCTTCTCCAGTCTTGACTACGACGACTACATCGGTCGCATAGGTGTCGGCCGCATCGAGCGCGGCACAGTAAAGCGTAACCAACAGGTTACACTTTGCAAAGCAGATGGCAGCACACAAAATGTTAAGATTTCAAAGCTCTACACATTCGAAGGCCTTCGCCGTACAGAGGTTGAGACTGCAGCTGCTGGTGAGATTATCTGTGTCTCCGGCATCTCCGACATCAACATAGGCGAGACTGCCTGCGACCCTGAGCATGTTGAACCACTTGACTTCATAAAAATAGACGAGCCTACCATTTCAATGAACTTCATTGTAAACAGCAGCCCGTTTGCAGGTCGAGAGGGCAAATTTGTAACCTCTCGAAACATAAGAGACAGACTCTTCAAAGAGGTTGAGACCAACGTTTCGATGAGAGTTGAAGAGACTGACACCACCGATACTTTCAAAGTATCGGGTAGAGGTGAACTTCACCTCTCAATCCTCATTGAGACTATGAGACGTGAAGGCTACGAATTCGCAGTTTCCCGCCCGAAAGTAATTTACAAGCGTGGCGAAAAAGGCGAACTTCTCGAGCCTATGGAACTTCTCGTTGTAGAAGTGCCTGCCGAGTATGTCGGCACAGTCATCGAGAAACTCGGCTCGAGAAAAGCCGAACTTCGCGACATGCAGTCAAATGAGGGCGGTTCAACACACCTTGAATTTTCTGTGCCTTCACGTGGCCTTATCGGTTATCGTTCGGAGTTCCTCACTGACACGAACGGCAACGGTATTATGAACCAGATCTTCGATGGTTACCAGGAATACAAAGGCGACATCCAAATGCGTGAACGTGGCTCGATTGTTGTACACGAGCCAGGTGAGTCCAACGCATACGGTCTTTTCAACACCCAGGAGAGAGGCAAGCTCTTCATCGGCCCTGGTGTTGAAGTTTACGAAGGTATGATTGTAGGCGAATGTGCAAAGAATGAAGACATCGTCTGCAACGTTTGTAAGACTAAACATCTTACAAACACCCGTGCGTCTGGCTCGGACGAAGCTCTCCGTCTTGTACCTCCAACCACGCTCAGCCTTGAGCAGTGTATGGAGTTCATAGCCGACGACGAGCTTCTCGAGGTCACCCCTACCTCGCTCCGCCTCCGCAAGCGCATTCTTAACAAAGAACAGCGCATGAAACAGCAATTCAAAAAACAATAACCAAAACGATAAGCCCCAGTCTTACTACTTCCGTTGTAGTCGACTGGGGCTTTTTAGTTTACTTAAGAGCTGTGCCTCTCTTAAGCAGTATTACGATGTCTAATGTTTATGCGAGTTCGTAGTCTAAGTAGTTACCTGTTGTATCAAAGTAGAGTGTAATTGGTTTTGTGAAAGTAAGAACAGATATCTCAGTTGAAATTTTATAGCATTTTGTGCCATCTTTTTCTGCTGTTTCTACTTCAGCACTATCTACTGCATCATCAATTGCTGTACTAATCATTGATTCAACCATGCTTGTTGGGATTAATCCTGTAAGGCTTTCAGGAATAAGACCTTCAATAACAGGAAGGATAATTCCCTTTGCTGTTGTCTTAGCTGTGTTCTTAATTGTAGCAACAAGTTCAGCTGGGATTTCAACTTCTACTGGGATTTCAACATCACCAACAACTACTGTTGTTTTAACAGAGTTATCACCATCATTGTTGATGTTAACATCTGGTGTGTCTACTTCAGCCTTAACCTTTGTGCCGTTTACTGTGTTGTTGATTGTGTTGTCGATTACTTCGTTGCCAGTGTCTACGTTGAAGTTGTTGATTTCAAGTTCTACGCCAATCTTGCCAGACTGCTTGTCGATGATAACGCCTGTTGATGCATCTACTTCGATGAGGAAAGCTTCGTTCTTGTATGTGAAGCCGATATCGTAGCAGAGAGCGCCATTGTTGTATGTGAAGTCTGATTTTGTAATCTCAAGGCCTTTGACGTCAAGGGACTTGATGTTTTCAGATGCAACTGCGATAAGCTGTGCTGTTGCTTCGTCAATGTACTTCTCGATTGATGCTGTGCCGATTGACTCAATTGCTGTGTTTGCAACGTCAGCGATAATCTCTGAGCCCTTAACTTCTGCAATTACAGCGATTTCGTTGATTGTCTTTGTAGCGAGGTCTGCAAAATCAAGACCTTCTGTGCTGTTTACTATCTTGTCGATGAAGAGTGACTTGCCTACGCTGATGCCGTACTCTTCTGCAAGTGACTCAAAGCTTGTAAGGTCAGTTGATGATGAGATTACCTGAGAGAGAACGTTTCCGCCACTTGAGAGGTTCTCGAGCATGCCTGAGATCTGTGTTGAGATGTTGTTTTGAATCTCTTCAGCTACAGAATCCTTCTGGCTCTGAACAGAGACGAGGATTGTGTTCTGGATGTCGGAAAGATAACCATTTGTGAGCATTGAACCTACGAGTGCATTGACTGCTGTCTCGCTGTCAAGACCGGTGAGGTCCATACCGCCGAGGATTGTCTCACCGTCGAGGTTGAGTGCGCTGAAGTCTACAACTTTGCCTGCTTTGTTGAGGTCAAATGAAACGCTTGGGTTTACGTCAAGCGATACTGTTGTGTAGGCCTTCTTTGCTGATTTCATGCTGATGAAACCGAAAGTTCCTGCAAATACGATTACAAATGCAGCAGCTATTGCTACTATTTTCTTCCATTTGTTGTTCTTCATTGGGATCACCACTCCTTCTGATTTTTCACATTTTTCGAGGATGGAGTCGAAATTGTCTGGGCAGATGTTTTCGACTGCACTTTTAATAGACTGTTCAAGTGCTTCGTTTTTGTTGTCCATGTTAAATCTCCTCCATTTCAAGTTTTGTGCGTAGTTTTTTGATTGAACGGTTGTATTTTGAGAGAACAGTTGGAAGGGCGAGGTCTAAAATTTCTGCAATTTCTCTGAATTTCAAATCTCCGACTGCGTGCATCATTACAATTTTAAGGTCATCTTCCTTCAAAATTTTCATGATCTCTACGATGAGTTCTTTGTCCTCCTCGTACTCCGCTGGAGCAGCTATTGTCTCGGCAAAATCATCGATGTTGATTTTTGGAGCCTTGCTCTGTTCGCGGAATTTCATGAGGCAAAGGTTCTTCGCTATTGTGAAAATCCAAGCCATCGGTTTTCCTTTTGGTTTGTAATTTCCTACGGAGTTGTAAATCGAGATGTAGGTGTCCTGTACAACATCCTCTGCGTCATAACCATTCTTAAGGTACGAAAGGGAAAAGGCGTAAACTTGAGCCTTTGTTGTTTTGTAGAGTTCTTCAAAAGCAGTGGTACTACCGTCCGCCATCTGCAAGAGAAGGTTCTCTATTTGGCCGTTGTCCATTGGCTTTTCCTCCGTTCATAATAATAATGCTGGAAAATTGCATTTTATTGCAAAAATTTCAAAAAATTTTTTAAAGTTTGTCTATGTCGAGGTCGAGAAGGTTCTCGACATAGATGTCAGCGAGCGCCTTTATGTCTTCGGTTCGCTTGTGCGACCATTTGTCGAAGACGCCGACTACTTTGTAGTCTGTTGGCGCGAGCGTCGTGATAGGTGTGAGGGTGTCCTCGAAAATGTAAGTCTCCGACTTCTCTGTGCCGAGGTGGGCACAGGCGACGTCGTAGATGGTGGTGACTTTTTTGTCTACACCGAGCGAATTGCAGGTGTAGATGGCATCAAAAAAGTCAAAGAGGTCGAGTCGCTTGAGGGCAGCCGTAACGAGGTGGAGGTCCGTCGCGGTCGCGAGGACCATCGGGATGCCACGGGCTTTAAGTTCTGTCAAAAATTCCCGAACACCAGGTTTTGCCTCAACTTCATAATAGTAGCCCTGCTCTACCATAGAATTTGCAATCTCTGTAAATTCTTCGAGTGTCATGTCAATAAGACCGTGTTCGTTGAAATAGTTGTTCATCTCTTCAAAGAGCATGGTCTTTGTTTCATTTTTAATATCTAAATCGGTCTTTACACCTATGTGCTCGAGAAACCTTGGACCTATGTGAATCCAGAGGTGCATCGAGTCGAGCACGGTGCCGTCCATGTCAAATATTGCGCCTTTAATCATCGTCTTCTCCTAAGTCAACAAAGTTGAAGCCTGACATTTGTGTTCCGAAATCGGAGAGCTCTGGATGGCCGAGTAAGTACTCGGCTTCCTCCTCCTCGGAGAGCTCGACATAAGGGATTTCTTCTATCGCTTCAACTTTGTTCATCTTCGACCAGAGGCTCGGTGTAACTCTGACCGTAAAGCCACAGCCGTTAGGCGTGAGCCATTCGGTCATACCTGCCTCTGGGAGTGCGAACATACTCATGATGCTCATAATCACACCGCCGTGGGTGATTATTGCGGCATCTCTCGTGCCTGTCTTTCCAAGACCTTCAATGATTTTCATAAAAATAGCGGCTACGCGTCTGCCGAATTCTGCATTTGATTCACCGTAAGGTGGAGCAGAATCCGGGCCACCTGCGAGCCATTCCTTGAAGGCCTCGTTGTCCTCGAGGTCCTCGGCCGAAAGGCCGTCCCACTCACCAAAATCATACTCTTTTAAATCCTCGAGGACTATGCACTCCTGGTCTGGGAAAAGTATTTTCGCCGTCTCTGTGCAACGACAGAGCGGGCTTGAAAATACTGCCTCAACCGTCGGATATGTCATCTCTTCCCTCATTTGCTCAAGCTGGCTTTTGCCCGCCTCGCAAAGAGGGGAGTCAGTTTGACCGAGGTATCGGCCTTCAAAATTTTCCTGTGTCAGGCCGTGACGGATGAGGTGAATTTTGTAAGTTTTCATAGTTGCCTCCGAGTATAATTTTGAGTATAATAAACTTCCAATAATTTGAAAAATAATACTTTTTGTATAAATTGAGGTGTCTTTATGGCCAAAAAATTTGAGAATGATAACGCTTTCGTTTTTGCGAGTAGGCTCAACGAGCTTCGCAAAAGCAGAAAGATAAGCCAAAAGCAAGCAGCAAAGGACCTCGGTATTTCACAGGCGCTCCTCTCGCACTACGAGAACGGAGTGCGTGAGTGCGGGTTGAACTTCGTTGTCCGTGCTGCTAATTATTATAATGTAAGTTGTGATTATTTGCTAGGAAATTCTAAAAGTACAGTAAGTCTTGATGATCAAATTCAAATTTATGATATTCCAGACGATGAGCAAATGACAACCGATACTATCGTACGAGCAGCAGTTGCTCTCGGAAGTAAGATGAACAAAGACGAAGGACTCATGGAATACATAAAAGAGGTCTACGGTCTTTCAACCTACCTCATCCTTTACGCGGGCGTAAAGAGGGGCGTGCTTCCAACAGGCTGGATAGACGACAACCTTTTAAATCCTGATGTTGCATCATATCTTGCTAATACTGTGGGTAGCACAACAAGAAATCTCAAATGGGGTTCAAAGAAAAATACTAAGGAGAAAATTCCTCTCTGCGTCTCAACGATAACATCGTGGACTAATGATTACTTAAATTTAAGTATCGCGAGTCTTCTTTAAAATTAAAGCCGAGCTTTCGCTCGGCTTTGTTTTTTTAAAGAAGTGCTTCCTTGTACATATCTACGTAAAGTTTTGCTGACTTCTTCCAGCTGTTGTCGCACTTGAGCGCCCTCTTTACGAGCTTGTTCCAAGCATCCTTGTCGTTGTAATAGAGGTCGATGCAGCGGTTGATAGCCCAATGCATGTCCTGTGCGTTGTAGGTCTTGAATGTGAAACCATTTCCAAGACCGTCTCCGCAGTCGGAGATAGAGTCGCGAAGACCGCCGGTCTCGCGAACTATTGGAATAGTACCGTAGCGGAGAGCTATCATCTGTGAGAGACCGCAAGGCTCTGACTTTGAAGGCATGAGGAACATGTCTGCGCCAGCATAAATCTGACGGGAGAGAGCCGAGTCAAATGCAAGTTCAAGGCGGAACTTGTCAGGATGACGATAAGCGAGGCCTCTGAAGAAGTCCTCGTACTCGTGGTCGCCTGTACCGAGTACGATAAAGCGAACCTCAGTTGTTGAGAGAAGTTCGTCTATCATGTTTGTGATAAGGTCAAGTCCCTTGTGAGATACAAGGCGGGAGATGAGAGCCATGATTGGAACGTCTGGCTTGTGGTCGAAGCCGAAGCGGTCCTCAAGGGCCTCTTTACATTTTGCCTTGTTGGAGACAGAGGTTGCACTGTAATTGTAAGCGATTGCCTTGTCTGTCTTAGGATTGTAACTGTCAACGTCGATACCGTTTAGGATGCCGACAAGTTTCCACTCGTTCTTCCAGAGAATGGAATCGAGACCGTGTGAGAACCAAGGGTCAAGGATTTCATTTGCATAGGAAGGTGAAACTGTTGTTACCTTGTTACAACATTCAATAGCTGACTTTGAGAAGTTTACGCAGCCATCGTAGTCGATGAGTGAGTAGTCAGGTGGGTTGATGCCGACAACCTCATTGAGAAGTTCGTTGCCGTAGACACCCTGGTATTGGATGTTGTGAATTGTATATACAGTACGGATGCCTTCATAGCCTTCTCTGTTTGCATAAAAACAATTGTAATAAAGAGGGATGAGGGCTGTCTGCCAGTCGTTACAATGGATGATGTCTGGCTTGAAATCTGGGAGCCAGGAGATGAGGTCAAGTACTGCGCGTGAGAAGAAAGTGAATCTCTCAGCGTCATCGTAGTAGCCATAAAGTCCTGAGCGTTTGAAGTAGTACTCGTTATCTATGAGATAATAAGTAACACCATTTGCCTTCGCCTCGAAAACGCCACAGTACTGTGAACGCCATGCTACTGGAACATCGAAGTGGAAGAGGAATTTCATCTTCTCTCTCTGTTCTTCTTTTACACATTCATAAAGAGGGAGTACTACTCGTACGTCCTCTCCGTTTTCAACGAGAGCTTTAGGAAGAGCACCTGCTACTTCTGCAAGACCACCACTCTGTGCAAAAGGTGTAGCTTCGGAAGCTGCAAATAAAATTTTCATATAAAATCCTCCGGATTAAACTGTTGTGCCTTTTGAAATATAAACTGGATATGCTTCGTCACCGGCGAGCGTCTTGTTTGTTGTAATCACAGCATTTTTGTCTGTGATTACAGCGTTCAAGTTCGCGCCGCTCTCGACTACTGTGCCCTGCATGAGGATACAGTTCTTTACAACTGCTCCCTTCGCGATTTTAACATCGCGGAAGAGGACGCAGTTTTCAACTGTACCGTCGATTACACATCCGTCTGCGATGAGAGAATTCTTCGCAACGGCGTCGATACCGTAGATTGCAGGCACGTTGTCACAAATCTTTGTATCGATGCGCTTCTTAGGGTCAAAGAGAGCGCGTCTGTTGTCAGCTGTGAGCAAGTCCATGTTTGCTCTATAGTAACTTCTGAGTGAGTCGATTACTGCACTGTAGCCAGAAATTTCATAGCCATAAATCTTGAGATTTGCAAGATTTGCTTGGATGATGTCTCTCTCGAAAGATGTAGCGTTGTGAGCTATAGCATTGCGAACGAGATATTCAAGAACTGACTTTCTCATAAGGATGATGTTGAAAGAGTAGTTTGACTCTGTGCCAGCGTCATTGCCACTTGAGATTGTAATCTCATTTATGCGTGAGTCGCCGTCAATTGCGAACATCATAAGGTCTGAGAGTGCAGGAGTCTTGCCGTGCTTATAAACTATTGTAATATCAGCGCCCTTCTCATCGTGGAACTTGAAGAGGTCCTTGTAGTCGATGTTGTAAAGGACGTTTGTGTCAGTCATAAGTACATATTCCTGACGAGATTTTGCGATGAAGTCCGAAATACTGTAGAGGGATGAGAGCTTTGTCTCGTGGCCTATGATTGCGGAACTTGTGTTGTAAGGTGGGAGAATGAACATACCCTCGCGTTTTCTTGCGAGGTCCCAAGGTCTACCTGAACCTACGTGGTCAACGAGGGACTGGAAGTTGGATTCTGTGATAATGCCAACCTGTGTAATGCCGGCGTTAACCATGTTTGAGAGAGGGAAGTCGATCATTCTGTAACGGCCGCCGAATGGTACAGATGCCGATGTACGAACTTCTGTGAGCTGGCCACGGGAATTCTGACCGTATGCCTGAGCGTGGATAATACCAAGTACGTTATTTGCTCTCATAATTACGCATCCTCCTTTGCACCAATCATAGCTTTTGGAGCGACTGTTTCGCCCTTGCCGATTGTTACGTTTTCACCGACAACTGCGATGCCCCATTCACCGTCCTTGCAGTCCTGCTCGCGAGCGCCGACTACGGCGTTCTCTTCGATGACTGCATTTTCAGCGACGATCGCGTACTGGACAGTGGCGCCAGATTTTACAACCGAACCCGGCATGATAATTGAATCGCGAACCGTCGCGCCCTTTTCTATCGTAACATTTGCAAAGAGTACGGAGAAATCGACATTTCCGTCGATTTCGCAGCCCTCTGCAACGATGGAATTCTGAACTTTTGCATCAGTTGAAATATACTGTGGAGGTGCACTTGCACTTCTTGCATAAATCTTCCAGTTAGGGTCGTCGAGGTCAATCTCTGCCTCAGGGGAGATGAGGTCCATGTTAGCCATCCAGAGACTGTCGATAGTACCAACGTCACGCCAGTAGCCCTTGAACGGATAAGCTACCATCTTCTCGCCTGCGCTATGCATTGCAGGGATGACGTCCTTACCGAAGTCGTTTGATGAACCTTCCTTTGCCTCGTCGTCAATGAGATACTGACGAAGCTTTGACCATGTGAAGATGTATACACCCATGGAAGCTTTATTTGAACGAGGGTTTGCAGGCTTCTCTTCGAATTCTGCAATAGAGCCGTCGTCGTTTACGATCATAAGACCGAAACGGGAAGCCTCTGACCAGTCAACCTCGAGCATAGCGATTGTGCAAGCTGCGCCCTTTTCTTTATGGTAATTTAGCATCTCGGCGTAGTCCATCTTGTAAATGTGGTCGCCAGAGAGGATTGCAACATACTCAGGGTCATACTTGTCGATGAAGTTTATGTTCTGGTAAATAGCATTTGCTGTGCCCTTGTACCACTCTGTGCCTTCTATTTGCTGATAAGGAGAAAGAACATGAACACCGCCGTCTGTGCGGTCGAGGTCCCAAGGCTCACCATTGCCGAGGTAGTCGTTGAGTTCAAGTGGCTGATACTGTGTTAAAACACCTACTGTGTAAATACCTGAATTTACACAGTTTGAGAGAGGAAAGTCGATGATACGATACTTTCCACCAAAAGGTACTGCTGGCTTTGCAATCTTGTGGGTGAGGATACCGAGACGGCTACCCTGGCCACCTGCAAGAAGCATAGCGATGCATTCGTTTTTTCTTGCCATAATCTATTTCTCCTTTGACTTATTTACTGAATTTATTTTTGGCTTTGGCAAATCTGCAACCTTTTTAAGGAAGAGGGCAGAGTTGCCAGCAATATTTACTGGAAGACAAGCCGGGTTGTTGTGCATAGGCTCGAGTTTTGTGTTGATTTTGCCTGTTGTGCTGAAGCCGGTGCCGCCGAAGCACTCCTCATCGGAGTTGAAAATTACTTCGTAGGTGCCAGGTCTTGCACCGAAGCAGTAATTTGGTCTGTTGACTTCGGTGAAGTTCAGGACGATGTAGAGCTCCTCGGCTTTGTCGTTCATACGCTTGAAGGCGAGAACCGAGTTGTCCGTGTCGTCAGGCACGATCCACTCGAAGCCTTCCCAACTGTAGTCGATTTGCCAGAGCTCTGAGTGCTCTTTGTAGAACTTGTTAAGAGCACGTGCGTAGTCCTGGGTCTTTCTGTGCATGTCGTAGTCGAGAAGTTTCCAGTCGAGCTCGTCTGCGAAGTCCCATTCTTTAAACTGGCCGAACTCCGAACCCATGAAGAGGAGTTTCTTGCCAGGGTGGGCGTACATGTAGGCGAGCATCGAGCGAAGACCTGCAAACTTCTTTTGATACTGCGCAGGGTCGGATGGGTCGCCAGGATGTTTATTGATTAGAGAACCTTTGCCGTGAACTACCTCGTCGTGCGAGATAGGGAGGACAAAGTTCTCTGAGAATGCATAGAAGAACGAGAAAGTAAGGCAGTCATGATTGTACTTTCTCGAGAGGCCATCGAGGTTGAAATAGCGGATGACATCGTTCATCCAGCCCATGTTCCATTTAAAATTGAAACCGAGAGCCTTGTCGTCCATGTCTGTAGGCTTGGTGACATTCGGCCAAGCCGTAGACTCCTCGGCGATCATCATGACGTCACCGTGCTCCTTGAAAATGCTCGTGTTGAGTTTCTGAAGAAACGCAACAGCTTCGAGATTTTCAACACCGCCGTTGACGTTTGGAATCCACTCGCCGTCCTCACGGTCGTAGTTTAAGTAGAGCATTGATGCGACAGCATCAACGCGGATGCCGTCGATGTGGTACTTGTCGAGCCAGAACATGGCATTTGAAACGAGGAAGCTTTGAACCTCGTTTCTGCCAAAGTCGAAGACTTTAGTACCCCACGACTTATGCTCACCCTTTTTAGGGTCAGCATACTCGTAGCAAGGTTCACCGTCGAACTCGTAAAGACCGCATTCGTCTTTAGGGAAGTGAGCGGGAACCCAGTCGAGGATTACTCCGATGCCGGCCTCATGGCACTTGTCGACAAGGTACATAAGGTCGTCAGGTGTGCCATACCTTGAGGTGGCAGCATAGTAACCGCAGACTTGGTAACCCCAAGAGCCATCGAATGGATACTCTGAAAGAGGCATGAATTCGATGTGGGTGTAATTCATGTCCTTGACATAAGGTACGAGTTCGTCGGCAAGTTTTCTGTAGGAGAATGTATTTCCGTCAGAAAAACGGCGCCAGGAACCGGCGTGAACCTCGTAGATGTTCACTGGAAGGTCGTAAATACGTGTCTTTGCACGTTCTGCAAGCCACTCCTCGTCGTTCCACTCGTAGGAATCAATGTCATAAAACTTTGTGGCCGTTCCTGGCCTTGTTTCCATGTGATAACCGTAAGGGTCGCTTTTCAAAATTTGGCGCCCATCGGCTGCAGTTATCGAGTATTTATAGGCAGTGTACTCAGCGATTTGGTCAACGATTTCCGTCTCCCAAAGACCATCGCTGATTTTGTACATAGTATTCTTTGAAGCGTCCCAGCCGTTGAAGTCACCAACGACCGAAACTGCTGTCGCATGGGGCGCCCAAACACGAAAAGCGACAGTCCTGTCGTCAACTTTATGGGAACCCATAAATTCATAAGATTTTGCATTGTTTCCCTGGTGGAACAGGTAGACAGGGAAGCTGAGATCTGGTCTGTTTTCTGCCATTTTTTAACCTCTATTACGAAATAAATAAAATTTATGAATAATCATTAAAATAATGCAACCTTAATAGTATCAAAATAGCGCCGTCTATTCAAGTATTTTCGCCAAAATTATTAGTTAAAATTACCAAAAAAGTAAATTTTTCAAATCTAAACTTGTGCATTTTGCGACTTATTTTGTGGTCAAAAATTTTCTGACCACAAAAGGTTGTTGATTTCTCACAAAAAAATTAAAATTTTAACAAATTATGGTTGCATTTTTATTATTTATAATATATAATTCAATCTATAGTGGATAAAATTCTGCTCGGAAATTATGAAAATTCGAAAGTGAGGGAAATGATATGGACGAAAGAAGACGCACCATATCTTCTGAGGAACAGATGATCGGCGAAGCTCTCATGCGTGTTTCTAACACACTTGAAGCTCAAAGACTTACTAAGTCCTTAGACTACCAAGAAAAACTAAGATCACGCTCAAACATCAGACTTATAATTGCTGTTATTTGCTTATTCACAGCAATGATGATGATGATGATTTCAGGAGCACTCCTCTTCGTACTTTGGAGATACGCAGACCCAGTACTTGATACTGTAATGCCTTTCCTTAAGGGTGCGATGGCAGACTTCGGCGTAATTTGGGACGGTCTCATGGAGACACTTTCTTATGTTCCAGTTATGGTTGAACAGCTCACAAGACTCCTCGAACAAGTTATCATTATGCTTGAAGGCATCAATGCTATTGACCTTGCTGGCATCATGAGCAAACTCGGCGGAATGCTTGATGACCTCCTTGGCGGACTTCAGCCAATGATGGAAAAGATTGGCGACCTTATGAACAGTCTTTTCGATGGTGGTATCACAGAATTCCTTGAGCAACTCGGCATGAACCCAGAAACAGTTCAGAAACTCGTTGCTGGTATCGACAATCTTCTTGATTCTACAGCTAGTGCTCTTGCAGGCTTCGCTGGTCAGATCAATGCTGACGACGCAGCTGCTCTTGCTCAGAGCATCGGTGATGCTATCAACGCTGTAGCAGAAGGACTTGGCGACATCAAATCTGATGACGTTAAGGCAGTAGTTGCTGGTGGTTCTGACCTTCTTAACGGCTTGAGTTCAGCTCTTACAGAGATCGGTGGCGGTCTTGATGACATCAGCTCTGACGACGTTGCTGCTGTTGTTGACGGTGGTCACGACCTTCTCCAGGGTCTCGGCGGTGCTCTCTCAAAACTCGGTGAAACACTTGAAGATTTTAGTGAGAATGGTCTTTCTGCACTATTTTAATTAACTAAAGTTAAAATAATCAAAGAGCGGATTATGCTATAAATTAAGCCCGTACCACTTCGGTACGGGCTTTTATTTTTTTCATTGCCGTGCTAATATAGTATTAATGTATTATATATATAATAAAATACAATAATATAAGTGTAATACCAAACTAAATGTAAGAAGGCCTATTTTATGAATTTACTTAAAAAGATTTTCTCTTTGATTTTGGCGCTGGTGATGGCGCTCTCTCTCGCAGTGCAAGTCTTTGCGGTGCCAGAGGAAGAAGCGGATGAAACCGGCGACGTTATGCCAGAGGTTACATCCGAGTCCTCGGAGGTTTTAAAGAGCTTTTTAAACTCAAACGGCAGAGTTTTGAGTGTAGCAAAGTATCAAGGTTCAAAGAACTATTCTACTACTGCTCCAAAGACTTTTGAGGAGTTTATAGCTCTCGGTGTTGATATCATATCGGTTGAAGTTAAACTTACAGAGGATAAGGGCTTTCTAATCGTATCAGATGGTGAAGAGATTACTCTTGGCAATGCAATAGAGGCTGTAAAAGGCAAGGCAATGCTCTTGATTGATAACGGCTTTGAATATGCAAATGAAATCAATACTATAGCACTTGAACTTGATGCCTGCGACTCCGTCATTTTGCGAGGCGCAAAAACAGTCGACGACATAAAGGCCTTTATGTCGGCAAACTCGACTGTTTGCTATGTCTCAGCAAAGGTTACAGAGGACGCGGAGAAGGCATCAAAAGCCGTTTCAGAATTCCTTGAAAACGGCGTCATAATGGTGGAGCTTGAGGCCTCTGACGAAAGTTCTAAAGTGTTCAGCAGTAAGACACTTGGTAAGTTTAAAGGCAGCGGCCGCGCCTTTGTAAGCATGACAGATGAGAGCCTCTGCGGTGGAAGGCAGGATCGAACCGCAGGCTGGGAAGAGATGATAGGCCTCGGTGTCAGCATGATTGAGACAGATTATCCTGAGGAGCTTGTAGCTTATCTTTCTGCCATTGAAGCAAAGAGAGAAGCAACCTCAAATCTACTTTCAACCTTTGTACTACTTGACCTTAGTAAATATACAACTGAGACAAGAAAGACCTATGAACTTGCAAGAACAAAGGTGTCCGACCTTGTGACGGAAGGCACCGTTACATACTCAGAAATCGATGAGGCATATTACACCTTTACGGAATCTTTAGCAGGTCTTGTAGAAGATCCATCTGGCAATAGCAGTGCACTCCCAGGTTGGGCAATTGCACTTATAGTAATAGCAATTATAATTATCCTGTTTGCCCTTACAATACTTGTACTTCGTGTTGTAAACAAAACGAAGAGAAAAAAAGCAAAGTTTAAAAACTTTAAAGATACTTTCAAGAGCGAAGTTCCAACAGAGAATGATGAGGAGCTCTCAACCAACATAGAAGAGGACCTCGAGTCAAATATGGGAATTGAGGAAGAGCCAGAAGAAGAGCTGGAAGAAGAGTCGGAAGAGCCGAAGGTCTTAGAGGACCCTGAGGCAGTACCAAACTTCTTCGAGCGTGCAGATGGCTTTGTGCTTCCGGAGGAAACGCCAAAGGCAATAGCCGAGAAGCAGAAAAAACTCGAGGATGAGAAGCTTCTTGAAGAGATAATAAACTCAAGAGCAGCTGAAAAATCTATAGACAAAGAAGTCACATTCTTTGAAAATGATGAAGCTGACAGTAATGACGCAGATGATGTCGACGAAGACACCGACGAAGACGATGTAGAGTACATAAGCATTGACTTATAAAAACAAATCCCGTAACCTCTTCGGTTACGGGATTTTATTTTTGTGGTTTGTTTTAGGTTTGATTAAGTTTTAAATTAACGAGGGTTTGGGTCGTCAACCTTTGGAAGGTCGTGATTGTGGTTGAGACTGACGATGATGTTTCTGCCGCCCTCTTTTGCGATGTAGAGGTTGTCGTCGGCAACGCCGATGAATTGCTCAGGGGTCTTCATGTTGGTCTTGAATTCGCCAACACCACCTGAAACTGTTACAGGACGATCAATTTCTTCTGTGATTTTCATGGCACCAAATGCCTCACGGATTTGGTTGGCACGAGCCACTGCCACGTCCTCTGACGCACCTGGCATTACGAGTACGAACTCCTCTCCGCCGTAGCGGGAGACGATGTCGTAATCGCGGCAGGACTTCATGAGTGTTGTGGCGAGTGCCTTTATAACCTCGTCACCAACGAGGTGGCCGTAATCGTCGTTGATTCTCTTGAATTTATCGATATCGAACATAACGATTGCCATGTTCTTGTTGTCGTTTCTTGCTGAAACCATGCTGCTCTCAAGGTACTTGAGAAGGAAGCGACGGTTGTAAGCGCCAGTCAGTGGGTCCTTTACTGCAAGCTCTTCCATTTGAGCGAGGAGTCTGTCGGTCTTTGCCTGCTGCTTTTCAAAAGCGCGGGCGAGGACTTTAAGGAGTACTGCAACACAAACTGCACAAACTATAAAATCAACGAATGTGTCGATGTACATGTTACCAGGATTTGCACCAGATGTCATATCAAGTGTGCAGTTGCTCATGATAAAGTCGTGGAAACCTGCAACATTGTAAGCGTCACAGCCCATTATGACTCCGTACCAAAGAAATGCACAAATACAAAGAATTGAACCTTTTACAGCATTGTCAAGCATGAGTACTGAGAAGACAATGCCGACAATGAAATACATAGTCATACCGCTAGTTATGCCACCGACTGTAACGTAGAGCAGAGGCATAACGAGGAAGTTGAGGCTTATTGCTACAATGCCGATTATGACATCCAAATTCTTAATGATTTTGGAGAGCGGGTAAAGTAAAAGGCAAGTTGCAACGCATGCAAAGCAACAGTAAATACCCCATGGTTTAAAGCCATCAGTCGAATGGCTTATAAAGTTTGCAATCGTTGCAAGGAGTGAAAAGATAGGGGCAGCGACACAGACAATATTAAAGAATTTGCGCTTTACTGGTACCTGGTCGCCGAAGGCATTTTGATATGCCATATAAACTTTTTCTTTTAAAGCCACAAAATTCACCTTCTTTTATTCTTGGGAACCGCGCCAGATGATCTTGTTTCTACCTGTTTCTTTTGCAGTGTAGAGATGTTCATCTGCTGCGGCTATAAATTCTTCAACAGTCTTGTATGTTGCAACAAAGCCTGCAACACCACCTGATACTGTAACTGGGCGGTTGACTGCGTCGGAGAAGTTAGAGGATTCTACTTTTTCTCTGATTTGATTAGCACGTGCATAAGCTGTTTCTTCTGATGCGCCAGGCATAACGAGGATGAATTCCTCACCGCCGTAACGTGCAACTACGTCGTAGTTTCTACAGCTGTTGAGAAGAACACCTGAGAAACCTTTTAAAACATCGTCACCTACGAGGTGGCCAAAGTCGTCGTTGATTCTCTTAAACTTGTCGATATCGAACATGATAATAGAGAGCGGAGCGTGTGTCTCTTTGTGCTTTTCGATACCGGACTCGATGTATTTGAGAAGGAAACGTCTGTTGTAAGCGCCTGTGAGCGGGTCTTTAACTGAGAGCTCTTCGAGCTGGCGAAGAAGTTCGTTTGTACGCTTCTGCTGATATTCAAAGCAGAGAGCCAAAATCTTTACAAGGACTGAGGTTGAAATACCAACTGTGAAGAAGTCCATCGCCTCGTCGAGGTACATAAGACTCTCAGGCATAATAAAGAAGGAGTCGGTGAGTGAGTCAGCGTATTTTGCTGAGAAATAGAAGATAAGTGCATACCAAACTGATTCGGCAAGGAACATTATGATCATAGGTTTTAGGTCAAGCATTAGAACCGTGAAGACCAGACCCATGACGAAGTAAATCGGCATGCCACTTCCTATACCACCTACTGTTACGAAAAGGCCAGGGAAGAGGACAAAGTTGAGTCCAATAAGGCAGAGGAGAATTGAAAAATTAAGATTCTTTGTTGTGTGGAAAACCACAAAGGTCAAAAGGAAGAACAAAATGCAAGTAAAGCAAATTGTCATACCAGGAAGACCTACTGACCAGAAACTTACACCCATCATCTTCGCATAGCGGGAAATAGAGATGCCGGACGCAGCAGTAGCAAGTACTGTTGCAGCGGCGCCACCGAGGCTTGCGAAGTTGAAGAAGCGCTCACGGAGTGTGAGCTGGTCGCCAAAAAGTTTGATTGCTATATTTTTCAAACGCTCCATAAAATTACTCCCTTGTAAAAAAATAACTGCAATTATTATAACATATAAAGGTATATAGTAACAATTAAAAATATATGAACTTAATTTGTATAAATTCACTTAAAAATCGATGTCGAGTTCCACTGGACAGTGGTCGCTGCCAAAGATTCCACAGTGGATTTTGGCATCCAAAATCCGACTTTTGGCAGCGTCGGAGACTACGAAGTAGTCGATACGCCACCCTGCGTTATTGGCGCGGGCGTTGTGGCGGTACGACCACCAGGAGTACTCGATTTTCTCTGGATAGAGAAAACGGAAGGAATCCACAAAGCCCGAGGAAAGCAGGGTGGAGAATTTCTCGCGCTCCTCGTATGAGAAGCCGGGTTTTCCTATGTTTGGCTTTGGGTTTTTAAGGTCGATCTCCTCGTGTGCGACATTGAGGTCGCCACACATTACGACTGGCTTTTTACTCGAGAGCGCGGTGAGGTACTCTCGTACCTTGTCCTCCCAGTCCATTCTAAAGTCCAAACGCTTAAGCTCATCCTGAGCGTTTGGCACATAGAATGTGACAAGGTAGTAGTCCTCGTACTCGAGTGTTATCGCACGACCTTCCGCGTCGTGCGCCGTAGAACCTATGCCGTATTTTACAGATAGAGGCTCATCTTTTGTAAAGATGGCTGTGCCAGAGTAACCTTTTTTCTCGGCATAGTTCCAATATTGAAAATATCCAGGCAGTTCAAGTTCTATTTGACCTGCCTGTAGTTTTGTTTCTTGAAGGCAGAATGCGTCGGCGTCAAGTGCTTTGAAAGATTCGAGAAAATCCTTGTTTACACAGGCTCTAATGCCGTTGACATTCCAGGAGATAAATTTTTTCATGGCTGTAGTCCTTTAAGAAAGTTTTTTGTACTGACTGTTGTGCTCTGAATAGGTCTTTGAGAAATAAAATTCTGTAGAGCCGTCTTTGTCGTATGTGAAGAAGTAGTAGTAATCGGTGTCAGCTGGTGAGAGTGTCGCTTTAATAACACTCAGTGACGGATTGCAGACAGGACCTACTGGAAGACCTTTTGTGCCACGCCTATAAGTCTCATAGCCTTTGAGTAAATTTTCATACTCAGTGCTATCCTTTGTTATTCCGATTTCCTCAAGGTAATCGGAATTTTTCTTTGTGATGTAGGCGCGTGTTGCGTCACTCTCAAGATAACCGAAATTACTTGTATTGTTCAGTCTATTATAGAAAACAGAAACTACCTTCTGTAAAATTTCGAAGTTTACGTCGTTTGATGCAAAGTTTGCCTCATATTGTACAACTGAGGCGAGTGTGAAAAGCTCGTACATTGTGAGGCCTCGCTCCTCTGCGAGGGCGTAGGCGGTCTTGCCGTCGATTGTGAGAGAATCGATAGTTTTCTTTGTAAAGTCGAGCATTCTCGTCAGAGCATACTCGCCGTCTTTTCCCTGGTAGTACTCAAGAGTTTCGGGCATGAGATAGCCCTCAACTGGGAAAAGAATACTGTCCGCCTTTACATTTTCATTGCCTGCAAAAAGTTCTTCATAACCCTCTGGGATAGTTTTGCAGGCCTCGATGAAACTGTCGGCGGTACAGACGCCATTCTCCTCGAGCGCCTCTGCTATTTGGACAACAGACCAGCCAGGTTTTATCATAACCCTGACTGTTGCCGCAGTCGGCGCCTCTGTCGAAGGCTCCGGGTTTATGAAATTCTTTATCCTTGAGCAGGAAGTAAAGCTCAAGAGAAAGCAAAAGATGAGAAGTATCGAGAGAAATTTTTTCATAAAAGTACCTTTTACCGAAGGACCTCCCACTGTTCGTGAGAGGTCCAACTGTAGCCTGTATTGAAGTCTTTCGACTTTATACCTAATTATTTTTTGATGTAATACTTGATAGCACCTGGCATACCTGTAAGTGAGCCAGCGAAGTTGAGCATATCAGCGATACCAGAGAGTCTCTGTGACCATGTGAGTGTAGGAATTGGCCATGAGATGTAGTCCTTCTGTGCGTCTGCCTCTGAGAGAGGAGGAAGCTCGAAGATCTTGTCCTCGTGTGCACGAGGAACGTCTACTGCCTTACCCTGGAGCATCCACTTTGCACGATAAACCATTGTACCAACAAGGTTTGGAACTGCAACTGGGATGAGAGATGTGTTACCCCAAGGACGAAGCTGTGGGTTAACAACGCCGAGAGCGTTCTGAGTAGCGTTGAGGCACTCAGCTGGGTCGCAGCAACCTGTGATTGGGTAGTCAGCGATAGAGAGCATGTCTTCGCCGCAGCACTTACCCATAACCATAATCTTCTTGCCACCGTTTACGATGTCATTCTTTGTATATGGCTTACCGTTCTTGTCGAACCAGTACTTTGTGCCATCGATTTCAATACCAGGACCCTCAACGATGAAGAGGTCAGGATTGTGTGGCTTTGCAGGACCGTAGAGAGCTGATGCGAAGCCCATGCCGATTGATGAGAGGCATCCGCCTACGCAAGCCTGCTCAATAGCAAATGCCATGTCAGGTGTAACAGCGTTCGGGTCTGTAATCTTTGGTGCGCCTGGAAGTGTATGACCAGCAAGACCAACAAGGCCTGGGAACTTCTCAACGATTTCGCCGCGCATAACTGATGGGCATGCTGGACGGAATGGTGTAACACGAGGAGTACCGATAACCTCAACGTCTGGGTCACCGAAGCCACGCTTGTCAGCTTCTTGGATGAGCTTGTTCTCTGCTGGGTCGAAGCCCATCATGTATGTTGTAAGGCGGTCAGCCTCAACTGACTGGTTAGAAGCAACGATCATGTGAACGTCAACTGGGTCAACTGGTGCAGGTGTGTTGCCCTCGCCGCCGATGATACCGTCGATAACAGTAAGGTTTGGCTTGAAGAGGTAGAGCATATCTGCAAGCTTCTTGTTGATGTCGTGAGTGTGGTTACGCTCACGAAGGAAGTAAGGGATAGTACCCATAGCGTTCTTGAAGCCGAGAGTAACACCTGTGTAGATGTTTGTCTTCATCTTTGGAACGGAGATGTAATAAGCCTTACCATTTACGATGTCGTCAAATGTATCTGGAATAAGGATTTCCTTTTGAACCTCTGCCTTTGGGCACATGTAACGAACTACAGGACGGCGCTCAAGAGGAACGAGTTCTGTGTTGTAGTGCTTTGCGATCTCTGTGTAACGTGTGATTACGAAAGATGCAGCTGCTGGGAATGGCTTACCTGATGACTCAGCGATGATGATGTTAGGGTTACGATCCTTAACCCAGTTAACTACTGCCTCGAATACACGAGGGTCAGTTGTCTCTGGGAAGTCTGTCTTACCATCTTTGTCATAGAAACCAGAGTTGTGGAATACGTTTACGAGGTTAGGCTTGATGATAACTTTTTCATACTTTGCCATCTCCTCACCGATGCCAACTTTAGCATCGAGCTCGTCGAGTGCTGCAAATACTGTCTCACGGATAGCTTTGATGTCTTCTCTCTGGAAGTAGTCATAAGTACCGTAGTTGTCAGGAAGTGCAACGAAGTCCTTAGAATAGTCCATTACAGGAGCATCTTTAAGGACGATGTAACTTTTTGCCATAGCAAAAACCCCCTAGAATTTATCCAAAAATTTAATAACCAAAGTTTAATATAGCACAAATTGAATTTTTAAACAATTAAAAGTAAATATATCTAAAAAATACATCCAAGAATAAATATTTAAAATCAATCAATGCCAAGTTTCTTCTTGCCTTTGCCAGTGCAAAGATAGCTCATAACTGGCTCCACTGCTTCAAGAAGATTTGCGTCCATGTAACTCTTGCAGTTCTCAAAAAGTTCTTTGTTGTTTGCAAGATTTACACCGAGGATTGAGACAACGATAAGGCTCTGTACGTCGTTGCCGCCCTCCTCATAGAAGGTGTTAAATGCATTGAAAACTTTTTTGAGTGTCTGCTTGTTTTTGAGCTTGATGTCCTCGATGATGAGAGGAGTTATATTTGTCTCGAAATAGTCCTCTGGGAGGAACTTCTCGTACTTTGCAATGTTTTCGTCCATCTTGCCTTTTGCTACAGGATAGATGACTTCAAAGCGGTGAGCGAGGTCCTCGGCTTCATAGGTTGCTACATTTTCTTTTTTCTTCTTTGCCTGCTTACCTTTTTCGAGGAAGTCTGCGATCTCAGGGCTTATTGTTGGGTCCTTTGCTTTTGCAGCTTTTCCTGGGTAAACACACTCTGTGCCGAAATATTTAGAAACTGCTTCGCAGATTACGTTGGCAACGGATTTGACATCCTTGTCATTCCAGTCAGGATTTTCAAGATCAAAGAGTGTCTGTGCGACATTCTTCTTCTCCTGACCTTCTGCTTTACAGTTTATGCTTAAGATGTTGCTCTCAAGAACAAATTCAACCTCTCCGAACTCGCCGGAATATGTTATAGGTTCGTCAAAAGTTTCAGGTGTCTTCTTTTCTGCCAGTGCAAGCTTTGCGGCTGTCATTGTGCCGTCGATTGCCTTTGTAAGAGAGAGAAGAGCATCTTTTGTGTTAACCATTGCTTTACCGCCTTATAATTATATTAGTATGCAATATTTTAGCACATAAAGGGTTGCTTGTCATTATTATTTTTGATAATATATTGTGTAATATTTAGGACGATTTTTAGGGGCGTTTATTATGAAAAATTTGCTGGTCCTCTTCGGTGGATGCTCATCTGAACATGATGTTTCGCTTGTTTCGGCATCCTCTGTAATTAAAAATGTTGATACAAAAAAATATGACATATACATGATGGGCATAACAAAAGACGGTCGCTGGTACCTCTACGAGGGACCAGTGGAGCAGCTTCCAAACGACGAGTGGCAAGCGGGTCCGATAACACCGGCCTTTGTGTCGCCGGACCGTGCCGTACACGGCATCATAGTAGAGCGTGAGACCGGGGCAGAAAACGTCAGAATTGACGTTGCCTTTCCGGTGCTTCACGGCAAGAACGGCGAGGACGGCACAATCCAAGGCCTGTTCCAGCTTGCCGGCATTCCGTTTGTCGGCTGCGACATGACCTCAAGTGCAGTTTCAATGGACAAAATTCTCACCAATACTGTTGCCGACGCAAACGGCATCGCGCAGGCGAAGTGGGACTACATTACAAAGTATGAATTTGAGTCAAAATCAAAGACTCTCAAAGATATTTCCGACAAACTCGGCTTCCCGATTTTTGTAAAGCCTGCGAATGCCGGCTCCTCCGTCGGCATCTCAAAAGCACACGACGAGTGTGAGCTCGAGGAGGCGCTCAGTCTTGCCCTCGAGCACGACACACGTGTCCTCTTCGAGGAGTTCATAGACGGCTATGAGGTTGAATGTGCAGTACTTGGAAACAATGAGATAAAAACTGGTATTGTAGGACAAATCCAACCTGCCAACGAGTTCTACGATTACGAGGCAAAATATTCAAACGAGAACAGCCTTCTCTTCATTCCTGCTCACATCGACGAGGAGAAGAGGGACGAGGTCGCAAAGCAGGCGGTGAAGACCTTCAAAGCCCTCGGTGGCAGTGGCTTTTCAAGGGTTGACTTCTTCGTTACAAAGAAGGACGGACGCGTCCTCTTCAATGAGATAAATACTATTCCAGGTTTCACAAGTATCAGTATGTACCCTAAGATGATCGAGGCCTCCGGAATATCATACGGCGAGCTCATAGACAGACTTGTAGAGCTCGCAGAAGAAAGATGGGAAAATTAGTGGAGTGCAAAATAACCGTCAGAGATAAGCACATAACACACGAAGGCGTAGATGAAGGAATCTCGGAATATCAAGGAGAATTCGTCTGCACTGAAAATGGTTATACAATAAAATATTTTGAGCACGAGGGCGAGTTTGCTGACATGCCGATAAAAATTCTCGTGATGCCTCCAAACACGGCGAGAATTATTCGCGGCGGGGAGATGACATACGATTTTCTCCTAGAAGCTGGCAAACGCCACAAATGTGCTTATGGTACGCCGTTCGGTATCCTTGAGATGGGCGTCTTTACAAAAAAGATCGAATCAAAGATGACAGAGACTGGCGGTAAACTAAATCTCGCCTACACGTTTGACGTGGGTGGCGGAGAAATTTTTGATAACGAACTACTCATAGAAGTTAAGGAGCTTCCAAATGTCCAAAATAGTTAATGTAGCAAGAGAACAAATAACAGACCTTATAAACTCTGCAAAAGAGGGCCTTCGCGAATTTAGAGTTGAGGTACCTGCAGACCGCAGCAATGGCGATTTTTCAGCCAATGCAGCCATGGTAAATGCAAAGACTTTCGGCATGAACCCAAGAGCTCTCGCAGAGGAGATAGTTGGAAAACTTGACCTTAGTAATACATATTTTGAGAAGGTAGAAGTTGCCGGTCCCGGCTTTATGAACTTCTTCCTCTCAGACAAATATTATGCTGATGTTCTCAAAGACATTGAGAAATGTGGCGAAGACTACGGCCGCTCGGACTTTGGAAAAGGCGAGCGGGTACTTGTCGAGTTTGTGTCAGCAAACCCGACTGGCCCTATGCACATGGGCAACGCGAGAGGCGGAGCCCTCGGCGATTGCCTCGCAGCTGTGCTCGATTGGGCCGGATATAGTGTAGAACGTGAGTTCTACATCAACGACGCCGGAAACCAAATTGACAAATTTGCGTTGTCGCTCGACGTCCGTTACCTCCAGCACTTCGGCAAGCCAGTAGAGCTTCCGGAGGATGCCTACCAGGGCGGCGACATCAAAGTGCTGGCGGAGGAATTCGCAGAAATTCACGGCGACAAATATTTGGAAGCAGACGAGGGAACACGTCGTGCTGCCCTCGTAGATTTTGCGCTTCCGAAAAACATCGCCGGTATGAAAGCTGCGATGGAAAAGTATCGCATCGAATATGACACTTGGTTCCACGAGAGCACCCTTCACAATTCAGGTGAAGTAAAAGATACTATCGACGAACTTACAAAACGTGGCTACACCTATGAGAAGGATGGCGCGCTTTGGTACAAGAACATCGAAGTTTTAACAGAGATGCTGGGAGCTGAAGGCAAGTCCGACAAGGACATCGAAAAGCTCGACCTCAAGGATGACGTTCTCATTCGTGCAAACGGAAATCCTACTTATTTTGCAGCCGATATCGCATACCACAGAAATAAAATAAATCGCGGATTTACAAAGAATATCGACATCTGGGGCGCTGACCATCACGGCCACGTAGCCCGCATGAAAGGTGCGCTCTACGCACTCGGCCTCGGCGCTGAAAAACTTGACGTTGTTCTAATGCAACTTGTAAAACTTATGGATGGTGGCGAAGTTGTCCGCATGTCAAAGCGTACAGGTAAAGTCATCACTCTCGTTGACCTCCTTGAGGAGATTCCAATCGACGCAGTTCGTTTCATCTTCAATCTCCGTGAGGCAGGCTCACAAATGGAATTTGATTTGGGACTTGCAGTTCAGCAGGACTCAGAGAACCCAGTTTACTACTGCCAATACGCTCACGCTCGTATTTGCAGTATTCTTCGTAAACTCGAGGAGGAGGGCGTCGCTGTAGGCTTCACTACAGGTGACAAACTCGAAAAGCTCACCGCTCCTGAGGAGCGAGAGCTCATTCGTCACCTTTCAAGCCTCACCGACGAGATTGTTGCTGCCGCAAAGGCATACGACCCTGCTCGTATCACTCGCTATCTCTTAGACCTCGCGGCACTCTTCCACAAGTTCTATAACGCTTGTCGAGTAAATGTCGACGATGCTGACCTTCGTGCCGCTCGTATCCACCTCATCCTCTGCACCAAGAGCGTTCTCTCGAACACTCTCTCGATGATGAAAATCACCGTCCCAGAGAAAATGTAAATAAAAATCAACTAATAAAAAAGATGAAAGTAGACATTTTTATGTGTCTACTTTCATCTTATGTGTTTAAAAGGTAAGATCCTTTATTTATTCAAGAGATTTTGCTTTTATCACTAGATCGTTTCTGAAGCATTTAGGAACGTATTCGTCTGAGTCTTCCCAGTTTTCTAAAAATTCATCAATTGGGGATAGCTGAGATTTTAAATTGTATCCTTTGTGAACAGTGATAGTTTCTGAAAACCATATGTCTTTTTCAAACATAATTTCATGACCATCTTCGAAGATGAAAATGATTGCTCGTGGAACAAAAACATTGTAAGTTTGCTCGCCTTTATGAAAAAGCTGTTGGTTTTCTTCAACAATAGTGATATTTGTAATGGAACAATTTACAGGAGTCGTATTGAGTTCGCCACCATCTTCCTGTGTTACTATTTCATCACTTGAGCAGGAAGAAAATTTAAAAACTGCTACATCTTCATCTTGTCCAAAGTAATTTAATACTTCGATGTTATTAGTAAGTTTATAAGGCTTGTTGTCAATATACATGCCTACAATGCCAAAAACGCTTGTGCTAAAAACAAAATGATCACAAAGATATCTGTTAAATGTTTTGCCAATCATTGATTCAAATAAAGAAATTGTTTCTTTATCAAATCTTTTATCTATAGTTGTCATATACTTCACTCCTTTGTGAAATGAATCTTTTGTTGTTTAATACCACCGGTGTGCGAACTTTGTTTAATGTTGATATCACAAACAGGTGTGCCGTCAGAACTAGAAACTTCACGGAAAGTAATTTGTGTGCCATCAGACATTTTTGTGACATGCACCTTTCCGTTATTGTAGGACTTTTCTATGCCACCAAGAGCAATTTTGTCATAAAACGCTTTAGCTGTAGCTTTGGGATCATCTGATTTTATGTTTCTAGTTTTATTACCCGTGCTAGGACTGCTGCTTCCAAAATATCCATTCTTATACGGAAAAGATGAAGAAGCAATCATTACGTTCTGTCCAACACTATGATAGAATTTTGTGCCACCCTTATACTCAGTTCCCATAAGCATTACCATCCTTTTGGTGTGCTCGCTCGAACTGACTTGCATATCTATGGAAGTTTACCTGATTAGAATATTTTTCAAAGATATCATCAGGCATTCTACCATGTACAAGCACATCGGTTGGCGTGAGCTCATTAAGCATTGCATCGAGGCCTATTTTAAACATTTCTCGTAAATCTTTACGATGAATGCATCCATGTGTACTAATGGAAACAATAGAATCCTTTGGTACGCCGGTGAAACAGTATTTAAAACTACTTTCATCACTCCAACGAATATTTGGAATGACAGGTATACCTTGCTTCTGCAAATAAAAGCCTACAGCTCTGTTAAAATAAGTATTCGTTTGTTGTAAGTAATCAAACTGATTTATGAGCATAGTGCAATCAGGTGTAATTACTCCGTCAAATTGCTTAAGCAAATTGACGTAACTTTTTGTGGCTGTTAAAGCACCAATGAATTGATTATCGTGCATATAAAAGTGAACATACTGTCGTTTGTTTTTAGCATGTTTAGCCTTGTCAAAAGGAATTATATCCTTAGGTATTTGCACGTTTTTTAGGTCCATCAATGCTGGCATTGGTGGATTTCCTACAAATGTGGCGTCCTCCACTAAATAAGCGTGGAAGCCATCATCATATTTAGTTTTATACATTCTTTATACCTCCATCTGAGATTTTTTTATTTTGCAATTATTTACAAAATATTTGTTGATTTTTTCTCTAGATGGAGACATAATTATAAATACGTTTGGATGCTTTGCATCTAGAGAGATTGCACTAGACAAATTGCCGCTAACAATTTGCCTGGTGCTTTTTCTTTTAGGGTTTTCAAGTACAATCAATTTACTTCACCACCTTTCTTTAATATTTATCTTTTAAGACTCTATGTAATCATCAATTAAAGTCTTAATTTCGGATGGAATGTTAGTTTGCTTTGAAGATTTATTTGCTAGTCCATATAAAAGTTTAATAGAAATAGCGTGGTCGGATTTTTCTCCTTTTTTTACACAAATTAATTTGTTCACATTATTTTTTTTGTTGACGATATAAAGTTCAAATTCATCAGATTGAGTATCATTAAAGTAATATACGGTTGACATGAGATAAATTCTTATGTCGGGGATTATCTCACAATTAAAGCAATCTGCATTAATTGATACGCATCTAGGGTCATGAAAAAGAGAATTATATTCAAAATCTTTCACAGAATTAGGATTTTTCACTTCAGAAAAAAGTGGATGATAAAAAGCGCTTTCAGTATTAAGAAAATTTATATTATCATTGAGATAACTTTCTTCTTCTCTTTCCCAAAATAGATGATTTGAAGTTGTATCGCTTATTAATTTATCTATAAGTCTCGCTATATATAAGTTAGTAGAGG
>R04__coassemble_84_pt1 | contig 33344 bp, 27 predicted proteins | sample R04__metabat2_low_PE_025 | metagenome-assembled genome bin R04
CGCAGTAGCTGTCGGTCGTGGCGCACAGGGACGACCTTGGGTCTTCCACCAAATCAACGCCTACCTCTCCCCTGAACTTCGCATTTTACCAGAACCTCCTATGTCGGAGATTATGCGTGTCATGATAAACCATATCGGAAAAATCTGCGAATACAAGGGTGAAGCGATTGGAATCAAAGAGGCAAGAAAGCACGCTGCTTGGTACATTAAAGGTTTCAAAGGTGCGGCGCAGTACCGCGCAGACATAGGACGCCTCTCATCCCTTGACGAGCTCTACGAACTGGCATTTAGAATTACACAAGAGACAAAATAAAAGAGTGTTCGCGACAGCGAACACTCTTATTTTATAGAGAACAATCTTTTGGCATTTTCATTTGTAATGTTGCAGACTTCCTGTGGCGTCACGCCTTTTATCTCGGCGATTTTTTCTGCAACATAGGAGATGAGGCTCGAGTCATTTCTCTGTCCTCTAAAAGGCGTTGGCGCCATGTATGGACAGTCAGTCTCAAGAAGGATTGACTCAAGTGGAATGGCTTCCACAACCTCTACGGCTTTCCTAGCATTCTTGAAAGTGACCACTCCGCCGACACCGATGAAAAATCCAAGTTTTATGTATTCCTTTGCCATCTCAGCGGAACCCGAGAAGCAATGAACAACACCCTTCGGGTGCAATTCTTTTAGTATGTTAAAGGTGTCCTCATGAGCATCCCTGTCATGAACTATTACAGGGAGAGAAAGCTCATTCGCAAGTTCTATTTGACGTCTGAAAAGGTCAATTTGCACCTCGCGTGGAGCACCGTCCGGATAGTGATAGTCAAGGCCGATTTCGCCTACTGCTACAGCTTTTGCTTCACTTTTTAAAAGATCCTTTATGACATCCAAATCGCCTTTGCGCTCATCGGCGATGTCCTCTGGATGAAAGCCCAAAGCGCAGTAGATGTAATCATACTTTTGTGCAAGCTTTAAACTGTGGTACGAAGTTATAAGATTCGTACCACAAGTTATAACATGACTTACGCCTCTCTTTTGAAGAAGACCGAGAAGTTCTTCTCGGTCTTCACTAAAGGCTTCGTCATCATAATGTGCATGAGTGTCGAAGATGTTTTCCATTATCTGAATTTTGCTCCTGTTTCAAAATCATCAACGAAGAGTACCTTTGCGCCGCCATCGTCTGTGTCGGCTGCAATAATCATACCGTTTGATTCAACGCCGCAGAGTGTTGCTGGCTTTAAATTCGCAACAACTACAACCTTATGACCTATAAGGTCCTCAGGTGTGTACCACTTTGCGATACCGGAGGCAACTACTCTCTCACCCTCGCCGTCGTCGAGTGTGAGTTTTAAGAGCTTCTTTGCCTTTGGAATTGGTTCACAGGCCTTAACTTCTGCTACGCGAAGTTCAACCTTTGCAAAGTCCTCAATGCCGATTTTCGCAGTGCCTTCAATGCCAACCTTGGCATTGTTTGCCTGCTCAGCCGCAGCGGCCTTTGCCTGACGCTCGGCAACAGTTTTCATCATCTCTTCTTTGTCTACACGAGCGAAGAGTGGTGTTGCCTCGCCCACTTTAATACCAGCAGAGAGAGCACCAAATTCCTTGAGGGAATCATAGTCATTTGCATTCATGTTTGTCTGTGCAAAAATCTTGTCAGAGGTTTCTGGCATGAATGGTTTCATCATGATTGCAAGATAGCGAATAGCTTCAAGCAAATTGTAAAGTACAGTGCCGAGTCTCTCGCGCTGTGCCTCGTCCTTTGCGAGTGCCCAAGGAGCAGTCTCATCGATGTATTTGTTTGCGCGCTTTGCAATGCCTAAAATAACCTCGAGTGAATCGGCGATGCGATAAGTTGTAAGAAGGTCCTCAACTTTAACCACAGCATCCTTGCAGGTCTTGATAAGTTCGTCGTCGAACTCACCAGGGCATGTTGGAGCCTGGATAACGCCATCGAAATACTTGTTAGTCATGGCAACTGTACGATTTACAAGGTTGCCGATAGTGTTTGCAAGGTCAGAGTTGTAGCGCTCGATCATTGTGTCATAAGTAATAGAGCCGTCGTTTGCATAAGGCATCTCTGAGAGCAAGTAGTAACGAACAGCGTCAACGCCGAAGAGCTCGACAAGGTCGTCAGCGTAAATAATATTGCCCTTGGACTTGGACATCTTGTCCTCGCCGAAGAGAAGCCAAGGATGGCCAAATACCTGCTTTGGAAGTGGCTCGCCGAGTGCCATAAGCATAATAGGCCAGTAGATTGTATGGAACCTTACGATATCCTTACCGATAATGTGTACATCTGCAGGCCAAAGTTTCTTGTACTGGTCAGATGAGCCGTCTGGGTCATAGCCTATTGCTGTAATATAGTTTGAGAGCGCGTCAATCCAAACGTAGATTACGTGCTTGTCATCAAACGTTACAGGGATACCCCACTTGAAAGATGTACGAGATACGCAGAGGTCCTGAAGGCCTGGCTTAATGAAGTTGTTGAGCATCTCTTTCTTTCGAGTTTCTGGGTAGATAAAGTTCTCGTTGCTCTCGATGTATTCCTCAAGTTGCTTTTGATACTTTGAAAGTTTGAGGAAATATGCCTCCTCTTTTGCAGGCTTTACTTCACGGCCACAGTCTGGGCACTTGCCATCGACAAGCTGAGACTCTGTCCAGAAAGATTCACAAGGTGTGCAGTAGAGTCCCTCGTACTCACTCTTGTAAATATCGCCCTGGTCATAGAGTTTCTTGAAAATCTTCTGTACAACTTTCTCATGATAATCATCAGTTGTACGGATAAATTTATCGTAAGTTGTATTGAGGAGGTCACAGATTTCACGAATTTCACCAGCAACCTTGTCAACGTACTCCTTTGGAGATACACCTGCTGCCTTTGCATATTCTTCAATCTTCTGACCATGCTCGTCAGTACCTGTGAGGAAGAAAACATCGAAGCCCTGCATTCGCTTGTACCTCGCGAGTGCGTCAGTCATGACGATTTCATAGGTATTACCTATGTGTGGCTTACGAGATGTGTAAGCTATGGCTGTAGTAATGTAAAATTTACCCTTGTCTGCCATAATTTTTCCTCCTTTAAAATAACAAAAATGCCAGAAATGAATTCTGGCAGTTTAGTCTTCATTTCTTGAAGTTGTGTTAGCCTTTTCTCCTGCGAATACTTCTGCCATACCCTCTTTTGTTTTCTCGGAATTGGCATCCTCAACAATCGCATTCATGCTAAATTGGATTTCAAGTTCACGAAGGTAGCGGTCACGTTCAGTCTCCTCTTTGCTTGCGAATGAGTTCCAACGCTCGGACATTGCTTTAAGCTCTTCGTTTTTTTCGATATCTTTACTTGTCTTAAAAGACAATTTGCCACGATCGTTCATCTCATTCATCTCCCCTCGTGCAAATACATTAAAATATTATCATTCAAGTATTTATTAGTCAAGGTTTTACTTTTTAATTATATGTATTATAATAAAAGAGCATTTTAATTAGAACGGAGTTGTCTTTTATGCAAAACAAAAACAATTACCCAACCATATTACTCCACGGTTTTATGGGCTTCGGTGAACCAGACTGGATGAATAAGTATCTCCTGACATACTGGGGATTCAAGTTCTTCTGGAACCAAAAGAACAAGGTTATTCCTTATCTTAAAAAGCAGGGCTATGAGATTTACAACCCAGCACTCGGCCCATGGAACTCAGCATGGGATCGCTCATGCATCCTCTGGGCTTACCTCTTCGGTGGCACAGTAGACTTCGGTAAAGTTCACTCAGAAAAATTCGGTCATGCACGCTTTGGCCGTACATATCCAGGTGTTCTCAAAGATTGGGGTCAACCAGGTAATCACGAGAAAATCAACATCGTAGGTCACAGCCTCGGTGGTGCTTTCGTTATAGCTTTCTCATATCTTCTCATGGAAGGTTCAGAGGAAGAGCGCGCTGGCACACCAGCAAACGAACTCTCTCCACTCTTCGCTGGCGGACACGGCGACCTTATCAATTCTGTTACAACACTTGCTGGTGTTAACAACGGTACAACAATGGCATCCTTCCTTATGGAAGGTGGCAGATATGAGCCAATCGGAAAAGCTATCTGCTATGCTATGGGCACAATCGGTCGCATGAAGTTCATGACTCACTTCTGGGATCAGGGACTTGATCACTGGGGCATCACAATTTCTCCAGAAGACAAGGATGCAAAATGGTCTCATATTGCAAAACCAGCTGAGTACAGAGACGGCGCTATCGCTTACTCAAAGAACCAGCAGGATAACGTAGGTTGGGAAATGACTCTTGAATATTGCGCAGAAGCAAACAAGAATTATAAGCCAAATCCTAACACCTATTACTTCGCTTACATCGGCAATGCATCAGTACCTACAAAGAACGGCAAGAACAGAAAGCCAGTTTGGAGCAAGATGAACTTTGTAGCATGGGCTGCAGGTTGGCTCACAGGTAGAGCTTGGTCTGACGAGATGTCAAAGGTTTACCCACAGTATCCAAACAAGTCCGACTGGGTTGACAATGACGGTTTCGTAAACGTTATCGGTCAGAAAGCTCCTTTCAATGCACCACAGGAGGACTTCGTTCCAGGTGCAACTTTGAAGCCTGGTATTTGGTACAACATGCCAATAGCTGAGCAGTGCCACCTCTCTTGGAACGGCGGTCACATTCCTCACGAGCAGTTCTTCTCATACATGGACGACATGTTCAAGAGAAACGCAAACCTTTAATAATAGCGAAAAGCTCCGAGCATCGCTCGGAGCTTTATTTTTTTAACTTATTTAAAGAGTCCTATTATTACATCAACAAGGCCGTAAGAGAGGGCTGCAACGATTATTCCAGCAACGGCTACACCGACTGCTATAACCTTGAAGGCCTTCTTGTTGTCCATGTTGAGAAGTGCTGCGATGAGTGAGCCAGTCCAACCGCCTGTACCAGGTAGTGGCACTGCAACGAAAGCCATAAGTGCCCACTCTTCAAATTTGCTCTGTTTTGCTTTTACTTCTTCGCCCTTTTTAGCACCGCGATTTTCAAGTTTTTCTACGAGGCCAACGAGGATTCCTTTTCTCTTCATCCAAGCAAAAATCTTCTTGATAAAGAGAAGGATGAAAGGAATTGGAAGCATGTTGCCTATGTAACAAACTATCATCGATGGGATGAGAGGAAGATTCAAAATGTAGGCGGCAATAAGTCCACCACGAAGTTCCAAAATAGGAAGGACAGAGATGAAAAATACAAGTAAATAGTTACCGAATGTGCCACCGTCAGTGCCAAAGAAATTTACGATAGCATTTGCAAGTGTTTCAGCCATAATATTCTCCTATTTAACATAACCATTTGAAATGAGGAAATTGCGAGCATCGGTCAAAATCTTTTTGTCGTTCTCAAATTTCAGACGCTTTATGGCCTGTTCGTATGAGAGCCAAGAATAATCTTCTATTTCAGATTCTTGAATTTTAGTATTTGTGTCCGATGTTTTGGCAACATAGATGTTTACTGTCTTTTCAACCTTGCCTTGAATTAGATATTCCGAGGTTGTAATAAAACCAGGAATAATTTCTATGTGAAGTCCTGATTCCTCAAGGACTTCACGGAGCGCTGTCTCCTCGTCGGACTCGCCTTCTTCAACGTGTCCCTTCGGGAAGCTCCAGTGTGCGCTGCGCTTGTTTTTGATTACAAGATAACGATAGTCATCGTTTATCTTGCGAAAAACAATCGCGCCACATGAGCGCTCATAAAGACACGTAATCTCGTCCGGCTGGAAGAAAGACAGCGCGTCGTTTATGTCATGAATAATAAATCTCTTACTCTTTGGAGCAACGAGATAGTAAGTTTCCCCGTTCTTTTCACAGGATGCATTAATTCTACCATCAAATGTGGTTACGGGATGATTAATGCCAAGGACGAAAGCTTTGAGCTTCTTGCGTCCACTTGAGGTAACAAGATCAATCTCACCATAATTAAGTTTGTAAATAAGACCAGTATCATCTGGTGAACCGATCGGAGTTGTTACCTTTACCCTGACAAACTTGCCAAGCATAATAATACCCTCCGATAGCGCATACGCGCTGTAGACAATTTGGGTTTATTATACTATTTAAGGTATATCTATACAAGAAAAAAATTTGCTAATTTATAATAAAAAATTGACCGTTTCAAAGTGAATTTTGAAACGGTCAGTTCATTATTTCTTTCTCTGTTCAAGATACTCGATAAATCCAAGGATAAGCGCTTTTCCTTCCTCGTTTAGGAAGTCTATCCTTGAGAGGCGCTCCTTTGCTCTCGCATAATGGAATTCCATTTTATCGTGTGCAAATTTGTAAGCGCCAGTCTCGTTGAATATCTCCTGGACTCTCTTTACGCCTTCTACTGTGACCGAGTTGTCACCGTAATATTTGTTGAGTTCTTCGAGTGCCTTCTCATTATTCTTTTTTACATAGGCGTAAAGGAAGGTCTGCTTGTACTCGGCAACATCGGCGCCAACGTCCTTACCGAGCACCTCCCAATCGGCATAGATGCCGAGCAGGTCGTCCTGAATTTGGAATGCGAGACCTGCGTCGAGCATAACATCAGCGACTGCGTCGGTCTGCTCATCTGTGGCGCCGGCTAAAATCATGCCGAGCACAATAGGTCCCATAGTTGTGTAATAAGCGGTCTTGAGAGTTGCAAGATTTTCAATTACAACAAACGGGTCTGTCGGTATTGGACTCTGTACCGGAATTTGGTCCTTGTATCGTTCGGAGAACGGTACAACGACATCCATAATTCCGCCCTCTACGGTCTTTATTACCATCTCATTGTACTTCTCAAGCAGACGAACAAGATTTTCATTGTCGCCATAGGCCTTGAGAAGCTTTTGATATGCCACATAAAGACCGACATAGCCGAGTGCTACGGAGACGCCCGAGACTAAGTCCTTCATGACATCTGGGCTCTCCTCGAGCACCTTTGCATTGCTGATATTAAATTCATTGAAAATTCTCACATGCGCCGTCTCTTTGCCACGCCTTGTATTGCCATGGTCAAGGAGGTCATCATGAATCAAAATCGATGATTGAAAAACCTCAAGAGAGAGTGCGAGTTCATCGGAATAATCAATATTTTCTTTTCCACCAGCAATGTAGTAACCCATGTTGGCAAGGACACCACGGAGCATCTTGCCACCTGAGTTTATGTGTGTGAAATAAGACATGGACTGAGTGAAGCCCTGTGGAGCTTCTTTGAGCATCGTCTTATTAAAAATGTCTATCTTGCTATCAAGGCGAGGATAATTCTCGCCAAGAAAACTTTTGAAAGTTGTCAAAGCTTCCATTTATCCTACTCTTTCTCCCTTTACAGTAAGTTTACCCATCATAGGGATGTTAACTTCACCTGTGCAGAACATACCCTCAAATGTGAGAGTGCCTTCAATATCGCCGAGGTTGAGCATCGGAACTTGTGCTTTTACTCGAAGCGTATTGCCGTTTTCTTCTCTTGTGCTGACAAGATTTACAGCAGGTGTAATGCCAAAACCAGATGCATCAACTGAGAATTCATACTGGCCATTTTTGTCAGCGATTGTCAGTATTGGGTCTGCTTTTAAGAATGGGATTGAAACATTAAGTTTCCATTTGCCAAGTCCTATCATAAGTTTGCCCTCCTATTTAAAATCCGAAAAGACTGATTTGATCACTCTCTGGAAGTCCGTCAAGTGCGCCAAAATCACGAAGTGATGTTACAACGGCGGACGAGATTCCAGAACGGGTCTGTAAGTCTTCAATTGATGTGTAAGTATAATTTGAACCGTCCGGTTCAAATTTTGCCGCCTCAAGAGAATTGGCTGCGGATGTACCAAGGCCTTTAATTGAAGTAAATGCAAGACGAATCTTGCCGTCTTCAAGTTGATAAATTGTGCCTTTGGACTTGTAGAGGTCAGGCGGTAAGAATTCAACACCGCGGGCCTTCATCTCAAGACAGTTTTGAAGGCAGGCATATTCATCCTCATCCTTCTTGTTCTTGTCGGCACCCTTCGCATTTATCGCGCCCATCATAGCGCGAATTTCAGAAGGTGTCGAGAGAATAGCATAAGCATCGATATCGCCACCACGAACAGTGAGATAGGTGCAGTAATATTCCATCGGCCTATAAAGCTTATACCAAGCAAGACGGAGTGCTGCGGAAACATAAGCTGCAGCATGAGCCTTCGGGAACATATACTTGATTTTGTAGCATGAATCAATGTACCAGTCAGGTACATTGTGCTGCTTCATAGCAGAAATATGCTCCTCCGTCAGTTTCTTTGTAGCTTGACCTTTTCTGACTATCTCCATGATTTTGAAAGCCATGTCAGGTTCAAGGCCATAGTGCATAAGGCCTACCATGATGTTGTCACGAGTACCGATAACTTCGGAAATCGTGCAGGTACCGTTGTGGATGAGTTCCTGCGCATTGCCAAGCCATACGTCTGTACCGTGTGAGAGGCCTGATATCTGAAGCAAATCCGAGAAGTTCTTAGGCTGACATTCCATAAGCATGGAGCGTACGAAGCCTGTACCCATCTCAGGAATTGAAAGTGTACCTGTCTCACAATCGATGTCCTCAGGTTTTACACCGAGAGGTGCAGGGCTTGTAAAGAGTTCATAAATCTTAGGGTCACAGATATCAACTTCCATAACAGGGATGCCCGTCATATCCTCAAGATATTTATACATTGTCGGAACATCATGGCCGAGGTTGTCGAGTTTCAAAATAGTATCGTGCAGGAAGTGGAAGTCGAAGTGAGTTGTCATCATTCCCTTATCCTTATCATCTGCAGGATACTGAACTGCTGTGAAGTCAAAGACATCATAATCATTTGGCACAACAACCATGCCACCAGGGTGCTGACCGGTTGTACGCTTGACGCCCGTACAACCATCGGTCAGGCGCTGAATTTCAGCAGAATTTGCAATTACGCCTTTTTCTTCAAGATATTTCTTTGAAAATCCGAAGGCCGTCTTGTCGGCAACTGTGGCTACAGTGCCGGCTTTGAAGACGTGGTCCTCGCCGAAGAGCTCAATCGTGTAACGATGAGCCTTGGACTGGTACTCGCCCGAGAAGTTGAGGTCGATATCCGGCGACTTGTCGCCCTTGAAACCTAGGAAGGTTTCAAACGGGATATCGTGACCATCTCGAACGAGCGGAGTGCCACAGTCCGGGCAGTCCTTCGGCGGAAGGTCATAGCCAGAGCCTACCGAACCATCAAGGAAAAATTCAGTGTGTTTACAGTTTGGACAGCGGTAGTGAGGCGCAAGCGGGTTTACTTCGGAAATGCCAGAGGCATTTGCGACAAAGCTTGAGCCTACTGAGCCACGGGAGCCTACGTAGTATCCGTGGTCCTCAGAATCTTTTACAAGTTTCTGAGCAATCATATAAAGTACGGCAAAGCCGTGCTTGATAATAGAATCAAGTTCTTTTGTAAGACGTGTGCTGACATACTCAGGCACAGGATCACCATAAAGTTCCTTTGCCCTATCCCAACAGAGTTTTTGGAGTTCCTCCTCGGCACCATCAATTGACGGTGGGAAGTTGCCTGCAGGTACAGGTCTTATATTCTCAACCATGTCTGCAATTTTGTTAGGATTTTCAATTACAACCTTGCGGGCAAGTTCATCGCCGAGATAAGAGAAATCAGAAAGCATCTCGTCGGTCGTCTTAAAGTAGAGAGGCGGTTGCATTTCCGCATCTCTAAAGCCCTGACCGAACATTAAAATTTCTCTATATTTCGCATCCTCAGGGTCCATGAAATGTACGTCGCCTGTGGCAACGCACAATTTTCCAGCATCAGTTGCGAGCTGTAAAATTTTGCGGTTTACGTCTTCAAGTTCACGCTCCGAGGCAAATCTCGCTGGAATTTCAACCTCCTGTTTTATGGATGCATCATACTCATAAGTTGGACGAAGTTTAAATGCATTGTTTCCATTTGGCTGGATTTCCATGTAATCATAGAAATCAACGAGTTCTTTGATGCGTGCCTCAGGTGCGCCGTTTTCTATGGCACGATAAAGCTCACCTGCTTCGCAGGCTGAGCCTATGAGGAGACCTTCTCTGTGCGCAATGAGGTCAGATTTTAGTGTTACAGGTCTCTTGTAGAAATGCTCAGTATGAGCATGAGATACAAGTTTATAAAGATTCTTAAGACCGATATTGTTGAGCACCAAAATTATCTGGTGATAAGTGTGTTCGCGCTTTTCTTTTAAAGCCTTTTCGATGTCTTCCCAAGTTTTTGGCGCGCCCTCACGGACATCATCAAAAATGTAGGACTCAACACCATAAATTACTTTTATTTTGTTCTTTTCGCCTGCGTCAAAAGCTGCAGGATAGCCCTGAAGTACACCGTGGTCAGTTATTGCGACAGCCCTGTGTCCCCAAGCTGCCGCACGCGCTACGAGCACACCTGCATCGGTCATAGCGTCCATCTGTGACATTTTGCTATGGAGGTGGAGCTCTACGCGCTTCTCCTCTGCTGTGTCCATACGCTCTGCGCGCTTGATTTTTGCTATTGCATTTGGTATCAGTACATAGTCCCTGCTAAATTTATCGAAAGTGATATCTCCAAGTACAATTACAACAAGGCCATCTTCAAGAATTCTACAGAGGTCGCTAACTCTCTCGCTCGGCTCAAAAATCTTTACAGGATATGCGCCAGTATTGTCTTTGATGTAAAAGTTTATAATTTTCCTTCTCTTGTCCTTCGTATCGCGGATCTCAAGAGAGAAAATTTCACCCCAGATTACGATACGGCCATCATCAAATCTTATGTCTTTTATAGGCTTTGGAAGCTTGCCAATTTTAGTGCCGTAGATAAGACGTGCAGTATCCTTATAGAGAGGGAAACCTTCCATAAGTTCATGTGGTCTCTCTTCCCTATTCTTTCTCTCTGCTTCTTTTATCTCCTTATCTTTAAGGTCAGCTTCTTCCTGAAGGACCTTGAGTTTTTTAGCAACATCTTCGTCCTCACCCTCTTCTGGGAGGCTGATATTTACTATAACATTCGAAAGGCCTAGACCTGCTTTTACAACATCCTTAAAATTTAAAAGCATAGTGTCAGCCTTATCAAAATAAGCAGCACAAACAACAGACAAGCGCATCTCTCTTGTCTGTTTGTTTATTTTCATCTCAGTTATTTCAGCATATTTAAAGCTGTCGGGATAGTTGTTGTTAAGAAATGGGCCGAAGACATCAACTACCCTTTTATTATTTAAGTTTGACACTTTATAACCTCTCTATTTCTTTGAAGAGTTCATCGATGAGCTCCTCTTCTGGAACTTTACGAAGAATTTCACCTTTTTTGAATATGAGTCCGCAGCCCTTACCACCGGCTATGCCTATGTCGGCATTCTTTGCCTCGCCAGGGCCGTTTACAGGACAACCCATAACTGCGACTCTTATCGGTTTGTGGACAGAGCGAAGTCGCTCCTCCACCTCATTTGCAATTGAAATTAAGTCTATTTGTGTTCTGCCACAGGTCGGGCATGAAATAAGTTGTGCCTCATTGTCGAGAAGGTCAAGGCACATAAGGATGTCATGTGCCGCTTTAATCTCCTCAACAGGGTCTGCAGTAAGTGATACACGAATAGTATCGCCTATACCATCGGCGAGGAGTGAACCTATGCCGACAGAAGATTTTATGAGGCCATTGTAAGCAGTGCCGGCCTCTGTCACTCCTAAATGAAGTGGATAGTCGCACTCCTTTGCAACTATTCTATAGGCATTTATTGTATTTCTAACATCTGAGGATTTAATGGAAATTATCGTGTCATAAAATCCACAATCCTCTAAAATTTTTGCATGATTCAGTGCGCTCTGCGCCATAGCCTCAGGTGTAGGTCCATTCCATTTCTCAAGTAATTCTTTTTCTACTGAGCCAGAATTAACACCTATGCGAATAGGCACACCTTTTGATTTGCAAGCATCGACAACTTTTTCAACATTTTCGCGTGCACCGATGTGGCCTGGGTTTATGCGTACCTTATCGATACCTGCATCGATTGAGGCCAATGCAATTTTATAATCAAAATGAATGTCGGCAACAAGAGGCGTATTTACTGCCTCTTTGAGTGCGTAAATTAAATCGATGTCCTCAAGAGAAGACACAGCGATTCTTATAATTTGACAGCCAGTAGCTTCAAGCGCCTTTGCCTGTCTTATGTTTCCTTCGATATCAGTAGAGAGTGCATTTAGCATAGACTGGACAACTATAGGCGCACCGCCACCGATTTTAATACCACCGACGTCAACCTGTCGGCAGTCGCGGCGTGGTTTTAAAAATTCCATATGCACCCTCCTTTAAAATAATTTGTAAATATCGTTTGCGGTTACAACAACCATGAGCCCGAGCAAGAGCGCAAGGCCAGCTGTGTTTATAGCATTTTCAACCTTTGCTGGCATTTTCCAGCCTGTGACGCCCTCGATGATGATAAGGACAAAACGTCCACCATCGAGTGCTGGGAATGGTATTAGATTAAATACACCGATGTTTATGGCGATGAGAGCCATTATCATAAGAAGTGATGAGAAGTCCATAGTGTCGACCGCATCAGCTGTTGTGTCTGCAATGATATCGACCGTGCCGATAGGACCAGAGAGGTCGTTGAGACTGAAGTTCAGTGTTGCAATATCGATAAGGCTTGTCCAAACGATACGTGCAACGGAGAACGAGTCTAGGAAAGCGTATTTGACAACGGACTTAAAGGTCGGTTCAATTCCAACAATAGCGAAGTCGTAGACGACACAGGTAACGCCCTCCTCCTCATAAGTGTCAAATTTTACTGATTTAACATTTACGAGTTCTCCGTCACGAAGGACAATGAAGTCTATTACGGCATCCTCATCCCTCATCATAAAATATGAGAGATCATATTCAGTGTAGATTTTATCGTTTCCAATTGCGACAATTTTGTCGCCCTCCCGAAGTCCTTGCTCTGCGGACGCAGCACCCTCTTCAAATTTTACAATAGTAGGTGTACCAATAAGGTCCGATGTCGAGAGCAAAATTGCCATGATTATTATTCCAGTTAAAATGTTGACTGTAGCGCCGGCAATAATTATTATTGCGCGCTGCCAACATTTTTTACTGCCAAAGGCGTTCTCGTCCTCACTGTCGGCGTCCTCGCCCTCCATGGCAACATAGCCGCCGATTGGAAGAAGGCGGAGTGAGTAGTCTGTCTCGCCCTTGTGTTTTTTTAAAAGAGCAGGACCCATGCCAACTGAAAATTCATTGATACGAACCTTGAAAATTTTAGCAAAAGTAAAATGTCCAAGTTCGTGGCTCATAATAATTACACCGAAGAAAAGAAGCGCCACAATTATAGGCCAAAGTGTGTTCCAAACTGATGCTAGCATAGTATCCTCCTCTCAAAATTATTTATCGTCTTGCAGCTACGGCCCTTGAGACAAATTCACGGGCATTCCTGTCAACTGCGAGAACATCTGTTAAAGTGTAGTCGTCAACATTTTCGCAAGCTTCCATCGCCTCTCCCACAAGGTCTCCTATGTCAAGGAAACCTATGCGACCTTTTCTAAAGAGCGAATTCGCTTGCTCGTTTGCCGAGTTTGCGGCAGCGGGATAAAGGCCGCCTCGGCGAATCGCATCTTTGCAGACTGAAAGACACGTGAACGTGTCGTAGTCAGGCTCTGCAAAAGTCAGCGTGCCGAGTGCTGCCAAATCAAGCTCCGCTGTCGGCGACGGCAAACGGCTCGGGTAAGTCAGCGCATACTGGATAGGTATGCGCATGTCTGGAAGTCCAAGTTGTGCTATTACAGCGTTGTCGTCAAATTCAACTGCGCTGTGAATGATACTCTCTCTGTGAACTACAACTTTTATTTGGTCAACTGAGACATTAAAAAGCCATTTCGCTTCTATTATCTCAAGACCCTTATTCATCATTGTAGCGGAGTCGATGGTTATTTTTGCGCCCATATCCCAGTTAGGATGTTTGAGCGCCTGCTCTGCCGTAACAGTCGCGAGTTCCTCTCTCGTCTTTCCAAAGAAAGGACCGCCGGATGCTGTGAGCAAGATGCGTTTTAGAGCCCTGTTTTGAGGCGCGCCACGAAGGCATTGGAAAATTGCAGAATGCTCGCTGTCGACAGGGTAAATGTTTACACCTTTCTCCTTTGCGGCATTCATCACAAGCTTTCCACCTGCGACAAGTGTCTCCTTGTTGGCAAGGGCTAAATTCTTGCCCTCGTCGATTGCATCGAGAGTAGGCACAAGCCCTGCCATGCCAACAATCGAGTTTAGCACTGTGTCGGCACTCTCCTCGCGTGCGCACTCGCAAATTCCGCCTATACCGGACAAAACTTTTATGTCCGTATCGGCAAGGCGGACTTTGAGGTCGCGCGCTGCGTCCTCGTCGAGGAGCGCCACCATCTTCGGCGAAAATTCACGCGCCTGCTCCTCGAGCAGTGCGGAGTTCACATTTGCCGTGAGCGCCGTAATTTTAATATTGTGTTTTCTTGCCACCTCTAAGGCCTGCGTGCCTATAGAACCGGTGGAACCAAGAATTGAAAGTTTGTCTGTCATTTAAGCCACAACCGATCCATAAATACTAAAGAGTGCATAGAACATCGGCATTACCATAATTACGCTATCAAAGCGGTCCATTATTCCACCGTGTCCTGGAATGAGATGTGAGTAATCTTTAATGTCGTAGTTTCTCTTGATGAGCGATGCGATAAGGTCACCAAACATCGATGCTACTGACATTGCAACTGACATAATGCAGTAGAACCAAATTGGAAGTGAGAAGGCCTGTGTCGCAAAGAATTTAACATAAAGGAAATACCAGAGAAGGTTTAGGAAAAGTGCGCAAACAACGCCACCTATACAGCCCTCCCAAGTCTTTTTAGGTGAGAGATGTGGTGTCACCTTGTGCTTTCCGAAAGCCATACCCGAAAGTTGTGCAAACACGTCTGTGAAGAGTGAGCCTGCAACTACAAGGAAGACAAAGAATTTGCATTCCATTTTATCGAGGAAATCATAAGTTGTATAAAGCCTTGTAATGACAGGTGCCATAGCAAATGCTGTTGGAATAACTATCGATGAATAAACTGTACCTGCAAGGTGTTCAAATTTTATCTCTGGGTACCTTATAACTGTCATAAATGCAAGGAAGACTACGAAAAGCACTGCGACAGCGCTTACAGGACAGTAAGATGGATAAACAAGTCCAAGCACCCAAGCAAAAGAGAAAATTATTGCAACAATTTTCATCTCTTTGCTAGGTACACCTATGCATTTTGTCATCTCATAGCAAGCAGCTGCTGCGAGCAGTGCAAAGAAGAGATCAAAAATTATTGTGCCAGTTGCGAACCACCAAATGGAAATCAGTAGTGCTGCAATTACTATTCCCGAAATAACTCTTTGTTTCATAAAAATACCTCCTTAGACTCCGCCAAAGCGACGGTTGCGCTTTGCATAGTCCATAATGGCCATATCAAGGTCATCTGTTGTAAAGTCCGGCCAAAGCACATCCGAAAACCAAAATTCAGAATATGCAGACTGCCAAGTGAGGAAGTTTGAAAGTCTCAGCTCTCCACTTGGACGGATGATAAGGTCAGGCTCAGGCATACCGGCCGTGTAAAGATTTGCCGCTATGTCCCCCTCAGTGATTTTTGAAGGCTTAAGTTCTCCCGCTTCAACCTTCTTTGCGATTTCTCTAACAGCATGAACAATCTCCTGCTGCCCACCATAGTTTAGTGCGATATTTACAATTGTCGTTTCCTCATCTATGGCGTCGAGTTGTGTCTTGTTTATCAAATTTTGAAGTTCCACCGGAATAGCACCTAAATCTCCAATAAAACGAAGAATAATTCCTTGCTTTTGGCGGTCAAATTTTATCTCGTCCGCCTCAAGCAAATATTCTTTGAAGAGCTTCATAAGTGCTGCGACCTCAGTCGCAGGTCGCTTCCAGTTCTCTGTCGAGAACGCGTAAAACGTTACGACGGAAATGCCAATCTCATGGCAGTAGTCAGAAATTGTACGGAAGGTCTTCGCTCCGGCCTTATGGCCCTCGCTTCGCGGAAGACCCCGTGACTCTGCCCAACGGCCATTTCCGTCCATGATTATACCTATGTGTTTCGGCATGAATTCAATTGGTGGTAAATTTGACATAACACACCTCTAAAAAAGAAATTAAAGGTGCAAAGGTATTACCAATGCACCTGTAATCTTAAAAAGATTAAACGGACATTACTTCCTTGTCTTTAGACGCAGCAATCTCATCGATTTCTTAATCTTCTTATCAGTAATCTTCTGGATGCGCTCCTCGCCATCCTTCTGATCGTCCTCTGTTATAGCATTGTCTTTCTTAAGTTTCTTGATGTCTTCCATACCATCACGGCGGATGTTACGAACTGCAACCTTTGCCTCTTCAGCGCGCTTTGCAATGTCCTTTGCAATCTCGCGACGTCTGTCCTCAGTGAGTGCTGGGAACATAAGACGAATAACGTTGCCATCGTTCTGTGGGTTGATACCAATGTCAGATGCTTGAATTGCTTTTTCAATTGGCTGAATCATTGACTTGTCCCAAGGCTGGATAACAAGGATACGTGCTTCAGCAATTGAAACAGCAGCTACCTGCTGGATTGGTGTTGGTACACCATAATAGTCGATTTGAACTTTATCAAGAACTCCTGGATTTGCACGTCCAGCACGAATTGTTGAAAAGTCATGGGTTAAAGAATCTATAGCCTTTCCCATTCTCTCTTCTGTTTTAGCGATAACAGTTTCCATAAACTCACCTCTATAAAATTTTGAATTAGTTACTCTTTACAAGTGTTCCTATATTTTCACCATTTACTGCACGAACGATGTTCTGTGGGTCAGTAAGGTTAAATACGAAAATGTCGATGCCGTTGTCACGGCACATTGATGATGCAGATGCATCGAGTACTTCAAGACCACGGCTGAGCATCTCAGACTGTGAGAGCTCATCAAACTTTTTGGCATCAGGATTTTTACCTGGGTCCTTATCGTAAACGCCATCAACCTTAGTTGCTTTGAAAATTACTTCTGCTTCAATTTCAGCTGCACGAAGAGATGCAGTGGTGTCAGTTGAGAAGAACGGGCTTCCTGTACCACCACCGAAAATAGTAACAATACCATTTTCAAGATCACGACGAGCCTTGTGAGCATCAAAAAATTCTGCAAGTGGAGCCATGTTTACTGATGTGTAAACCTTCGCCTTACAGCCGAGCTGCTCGAGCGTATCAGCAAATGCAATTGAATTCATAACCGTGCCGAGCATGCCTATTGAGTCGGCACGAACTCTGTCCATTGAACCGCTTGAGCGGCCTCGCCAGAAATTACCGCCTCCGATAACGACACCGACCTCGCAGCCCATGTCTGAAACAGTTTTAACTGCTTTTGCGATGTCGGTTATAACATCGAAGTCAAAGCCGTGGCCCTGCTCGCCCGCTAAAACCTCTCCGCTAAGTTTCAAAAGAATCCTCTTAAACTTTGGCATAGGAATCAACCTTCCTCTTTTAAAATAGATAAATATATACGAATATATTTTACCTTAATTGCTAAGTTGTGTAAAGACGCGATTGAAAAACTAATTGTAAAATGCTATTCTAAAAATGTAGATATTTTGCACAAGACGAGGTGAACTTATGACTCGCTTTTCAATAAGACAAAAAACTGTTGCGATTTTGCTCTCGCTTCTTTTATCAACCTCATTCATGAGTGGTTGTAAAAACAAAAAAGAAGCGGAGTCAACCGTCGATGGCACTGTTCCCGCCTCACAAGAAATTGTGACCGAAGGTGCCAGCGACATTGTAACTACGACAAATTCCAGTGACGCGACTGTTTCTTCACAAGGCACTACGGCCTCTAAGACGGAAGGCAAGACTACAGGCAAAACAACCACTAAAGCAGCAACACCTGCTACTACTGTAAAGCCAGCAGCTCAGGCCTCAAAAGTAGATTCTGGCCTTTCTAAGAGCACAAACATTGAAAATGCGACAGACTCCTCACAGCTCAAAGATGTCGACCCAAACACTGCGGCGAACTCCTCTTATGACACTGAGGTTTCCGTTGAAAATACCGACATTGAGAATGTCACAACCGATGAATATGTCTATGTGGCAGAATCAGACTATGAGACACATGCAAACAAGGTTTGGTCAGCATTTAAGACAAATGAAAAAGTAAAACTTGACGAGGCGACATACAAGCAGTACCTAAACCTCTGCTGTCTCTCAGTTAAGAACAATTTTTATGAAATAAATTGCACAGGCTATGACTGTTCTTATGCAATCGATGGCAGCGGTTATGTCTATGCAGACATAAGTTGGATTTATTACATAAATGCTAGCCAGTACAGCGCATGTAAGTCAAAAGCAACCTCTATAGTAAACTCCGCAAGTGGAACCACTGTTGAAAAAATTCGTTACATCCACGATAAGATCTGTGCAACAAACACCTATAAAGAAAATGTTGACGGTGCTTACAATTGCCTAGTAAATGGCAAATCGGACTGTGATGGTTACACTGCCGCTTTCCAAATTTGCATGGAAATACTCGGTGTCCCTTGCAAAGCTTATTCAACTTCAAACCACATATTCAACTTCGTAAAGTTAAGCGGCAATTGGTATGCAATAGACGTAACCTGGGACGACCAAGATGACGTAGGAATAACGTTTGCAACCTATTTCCTTCGTGGCAAAGCTTCATATTCTGGACATACAGCGCTCACGTCCTACCTCGCATCCTCCGACTACTCCTGTGACCGCATCGGCACAATTGTCGATGAAGACAAAGTTATAAGTTACTTTGGACTTGATAAGAATGATGTTTCAAATCTTAGAATGGGCGGTCCAGTAGAAACAAATGGTACTTACAACACTGACTCGCTTATAGTTTACTCAAAGACCTATGGTCGCGACGTGACCTACGGTATTTCATTTAGTAACAACAATGCTTAAAAATAAAGCAAAAAAAGACGCCCACGGGCGTCTTTTTTATTGCTGTAAAGTAAATTCACTTTACTCGGTCACAATTTCTTCAGTTACAGGCTCTGTTGTTGGAACAACGACATCATCATGGTGATAAGAGAGTGCGCCATCTTCCATAACTGCCTCGTAGGTGTGGAGATTGTTGTCCTCATCGTAGTAAACGGCTTCACTGAGGAAATAATAGTTGCCGTCTATTGTCAGTTTGTACATCTCGTCACCCTTTGTGACCTCAATATCAACAGTCTCTGCTCCATTATCAAGTGTGCTGTCCACATTCCAAAATGTTACTTTGTAAGAATAATCAAGTGTGTCGAGATCAGTTTCGATTGATGTTACAGGCTTTTCGTCCTCGTCCCAGAATGAAACTACAAGTGGAGTGCCAGATACTGAGGTTGTAAAATACTTCCAAAGATTTTCACTGTAGCCGTTGTAAACTGCGTAAATACAATCTTCTCCACGATAATAATAATCGATTGATGTGCCATCCTCAGCGGTTTCCGTCTTCTTTTCAAGTGCTGAAACGCTGCTCATTTCCATGTCGATATCAATTTTTGCGATATCGTTCATTATGTCTTTGAGTGTAAAAATCTTTTCAAAATTGGTTTTCATGAGGTTGTCGCCAACAAATGATAAAGACTCTACATTTTTTGATGTTAAATTGTAAGTTTTTGTACAGGCAACGAAGCTAAATGAGAAAGCTATGACCAGCAAAATGCAGAGAAATTTTTTCACAAAGGCAACCCCCAAACTAAACTTATAATAAATAAAACCTTAAAAACGTTTTTTATTCTATCACTAAAATTTTCAGTTACAAGAGCAATTTCCAACTTGTAAACACTTGTTGCCGATTTGTTACCATTCCACTATATATAGTGTCATTTTTTTACAAATTCGGCACTTTAAATAAAAAAAGAGCGCTGCTTTTAGCAGCGCTCGATTTTATTTGTTTCTAAGATTATTCGTTAATCTTTGTAACAACGCCTGAACCTACTGTACGGCCACCTTCACGGATAGCGAAGCGAAGACCCTCTTCAATAGCGATAGGAGTGATAAGTTCAACGCTCATCTCTACGTTATCACCAGGCATGCACATCTCTGTGCCAGCTGGAAGAGTAATAACACCAGTAACGTCAGTTGTTCTGAAATAGAACTGAGGTCTGTAGTTGTTGAAGAATGGTGTATGACGGCCACCCTCGTCCTTTGAAAGAACGTAAACCTGACCTGAGAACTTTGTGTGTGGGTGAATTGAACCTGGCTTAGCGAGAACCTGTCCACGCTCAATGCCTGTACGCTCAATACCACGAAGAAGACAACCGATGTTGTCGCCTGCCTCAGCGTAGTCGAGGATCTTTCTGAACATCTCGATACCTGTGCAAACTGTCTTCTTGCTTTCGTCTGTAAGACCAACGATTTCAAGCTCTTCGCCTGTCTTAAGCTGTCCACGCTCTACTCTACCTGTAGCAACTGTACCACGACCTGTGATTGTGAATACGTCCTCTACTGGCATAAGGAATGGCATGTCTGCTTTACGGTCTGGAGTTGGGATGTAAGAGTCAACAGCATCCATGAGTTCCCAAATAGGAGCAAGCTCTGGAGCGTTGAGGTCATCACCAGCATATTCAAGAGCCTTAAGAGCAGAACCCTTGATAACTGGGCACTCATCATCAAATTCGTACTCAGCAAGAGTTTCACGAATTTCCATCTCAACGAGTTCAAGGAGCTCAGGGTCATCAACCTGGTCAACCTTGTTCATGAATACGATGATTGCTGGAACGCCTACCTGGCGAGCAAGGAGAAGGTGCTCCTTAGTCTGAGCCATAGGACCATCTGTAGATGCGATAACGATGATAGCACCGTCCATCTGAGCAGCACCAGTGATCATGTTCTTGATATAGTCAGCATGGCCTGGGCAGTCAACGTGAGCATAGTGACGGTTGTCTGTCTCATACTCAACGTGAGCTGTGTTGATTGTAATACCACGCTCTCTCTCTTCTGGAGCCTTATCGATAGCTGAATAGTCTTCAAACTTTGCATAGCCCTTCATAGAGAGTGCCTTTGTGATAGCTGCTGTAAGAGTTGTCTTACCGTGGTCAACGTGACCGATTGTACCGATATTTACGTGTGGCTTTGATCGGTTAAAATGTTCTTTTGCCATGGGAATTTCCTCCTTTAATTAACATATGAATAAAATTCTTTAATATTTTAACAAAATACTAATACCTTTTCAAGTATTACTTGATTAGTCCTTCTTAGAACGGTCATTCATGATCTGTTCTGCGATTGACTTTGGAACCTCAGTATAATGAGAAGGCTCCATTACATAAGATGCACGGCCCTGTGTCTTAGAACGAAGGTCTGTTGCATAACCGAACATGTTAGCAAGTGGTACAAATGCATTGATCATTGTTGCACCGTTTCTTGGTTCCATGCCCTTCATGAGACCACGACGTGAGTTAATGTCACCGATAACATCACCAACATAATCGTCAGGTGTTGTAACAGAAACTTTCATCATAGGTTCCATAAGAACTGGAGATGCTTTCTTCATAGCGTTCTTAAACGCCATAGAACCGCAAATCTTGAAGGCCATTTCTGATGAGTCTACTTCGTGGTAAGAACCATCATAAAGTGTAACCTTAACGTCCTCAACGTTGTAACCAGCAAGTACACCAGAGAGCATAGCTCCTTTGATACCAGCTTCTGCTGCAGGAATGAATTCCTTTGGAACAGAGCCGCCGACTACTGCGTTTACGAACTCATAACCCTTTTCTGGGTTTGGTTCAATCTTGATCTTGATATGAGCATACTGACCAGAACCACCGGACTGACGCTTGTATTTGCAATCGTCCTCTGCCTCGGCAGTAATTGTCTCACGGTAAGCAACCTGTGGCTTACCAACGTTTGCTTCAATCTTGAACTCACGGAGAAGTCTATCTACGATAATTTCAAGGTGAAGCTCACCCATACCAGCGATGATTGTCTGACCTGTCTCCTCATCGGTGTAGCACTTGAATGTTGGGTCTTCCTCTGCAAGTTTTGCAAGAGCGATGCCCATCTTCTCCTGACCAGCTTTGGTCTTAGGCTCAATAGCTACGCGGATAACAGGATCTGGGAAGTTCATTGACTCAAGGATAATTGGGTGCTTAGGGTCACAGAGTGTGTCACCTGTTGTTGTATTCTTAACACCAACACAAGCAGCGATGTCACCGGCATAAACAGTGTCAAGGTCCTGTCTGTGATTTGCGTGCATTTGAAGAATACGGCCCATGCGCTCGTTCTTATCTTTAACTGAGTTAAGAACTGTAGCACCAGCATCAACTGTACCGGAATAAACACGGAAGAAGCAGAGCTTTCCTACAAATGGGTCAGTTGCAATCTTGAAAGCCAAAGCTGCAAATGGCTCAGAATCGGAAGAATGTCTCTCCTCCTCGTTGTCGTTCTTAGGGTTAACACCCTTGATAGCGGCAACGTCTGTTGGAGCTGGCATATAATCAACAATAGCATCGAGAAGTGGCTGTACGCCCTTATTTCTATAAGAAGTACCACAACATACAGGAACCATCTCATTTGTAATTGTTGCATGACGTATAGCTTTTTTGATTTCTGGAATTGTAAGCTCTTCGCCCTCTAAGTATTTCTCCATGAGGTCCTCATCGAGTGTAGCAACAGCTTCGAGAAGTTCATCATGGTACTTCTGTGCGAGTTCCATCATGTCAGCTGGGATGTCCTCATCACGGACATCCTTACCCATATCGTCGTAATAAACTTCAGCGCGCATATTGACAAGGTCAATTATGCCTCTGAAAGTTGCTTCAACGCCGATTGGGAGTTGGATTGGAACAGCGTTACATTTAAAACGATCCTTGATCATGTCAAGTACGTTGTAGAAATCTGCACCCATAATGTCCATTTTGTTAACGTAGATCATTCTAGGTACTGAATATTCATCAGCCTGGCGCCATACTGTCTCAGACTGAGGCTCAACGCCACCCTTAGCGCAGAGAACTGTTACAGAACCGTCAAGTACACGAAGTGAACGTTGAACTTCTACTGTAAAGTCTACGTGACCCGGGGTGTCGATGATGTTAATTCGATGATCTTTCCAGAAACAAGTGGTAGCAGCGGATGTGATTGTAATACCACGCTCCTGCTCCTGAGCCATCCAGTCCATGGTTGCGCCACCGTCATGGGTTTCACCCATCTTGTGGTTTACGCCGGTGTAGTAAAGAATACGTTCTGTTGTCGTAGTCTTACCAGCATCGATGTGCGCCATGATACCGATGTTTCTGGTCATCTCCAAAGATACCTGTCTAGGCATAAATTCCTCCCACTAAATGCAAACGAGACACACAGATTAATATCTGAAGTGTGCAAAAGCCTTGTTTGCTTCTGCCATTCTGTGCATTTCTTCCTTTCTCTTGAATGCTCCACCAGACTGGTTAACAGCATCGAGAATTTCGTTTGCAAGTCTCTCCTTCATCGTTCTCTCAGAACGCTGACGTGAGAAGAGTGTGATCCAACGAAGACCGAGAGTCTGTCTTCTCTCTGGACGTACTTCGATTGGAACCTGGTAAGTAGCACCACCGATACGGCGAGCCTTTACCTCGAGCAATGGCATTACGTTCTCCATTGCCTCTTCGAAAACCTCAAGAGGTTCTCTACCTGTTTTTTCTCTGATGATATCAAAAGCGTCGTAAACAATTTTCTGAGCAACACCCTTTTTACCATCAAGCATAACATTGTTTATTAAACGTGTTACGAGTTTTGAATTGTAAAGCGGATCTGGCAAAACGTCACGTTTTGCTATTTGGCCTCTTCTTGGCACTTCGCTTCCCTCCTTCATATTAATGATATCTTAGGTACTCGAGTGACAAAATTCCCGTGGCGCCAATGAAAGAGGCATATAAAAATTTATATACACTCTCACATTGTAGTGCTATGCACTGCCTGCAAGAAGATTCTGTCTCTAACTAACTTTAGGCTTTCTTAGCCTTTGGTCTCTTAGCACCGTACTTTGAACGAGCCTGCATACGGTCAGTAACACCCTGAGTATCAAGAGTACCACGAATAATATGGTAACGAACACCAGGAAGGTCCTTAACACGTCCGCCTCTGATGAGTACGACACTATGTTCCTGTAGGTTGTGACCTACACCAGGGATGTAAGCTGAAACTTCGATACCGTTTGTAAGACGAACTCTGGCAATCTTACGAAGAGCTGAGTTAGGCTTCTTAGGTGTTGCAGTTTTAACAGCTGTGCAAACGCCTCTCTTCTGTGGAGAATTGTTATCTGTCATAACATTCTTCTTTGAGTTGAGACCCTTACCAAGTGCTGGAGCACCTGACTTTTTTACAGATGTCTGTCTACCCTGACGAACAAGTTGGTTAAAGGTTGGCAATACTTTCACCTCCATAATTAATTTACCTAATATATATAAAAAATAGCGTTAGGCAAGTTAGTATTTTACCCTATTGGCAAGTCAATGTCAATAGGGTAAATTTACTTTATTTTATTAAGTTTTCAAGGGTTTATTCAGCAGCATTTTCAGAGTCGTCTTCTGCTGCATTTTCAATCTCTGGTTCCATGAAGAAGTCCTTGTCGATTGAATTGAATGAGCCTTTGAGTTGCTTTATGTCAACATTGTTGTAGCACTTCATACCTGTACCAGATGGAAGAAGCTTACCAACGATAACATTTTCCTTAAGACCAAGAAGATAATCTGTCTTGCCCTTAATTGCAGCTTCTGTAAGAACCTTTGTTGTCTCCTGGAAGGAAGCAGCTGAGAGGAAGGAATCTGTAGCAAGAGCCGCCTTTGTAATACCAAGTAAGATTGGAATATATGTTGGAAGTGCAGGCTCTCTGCCCTCTTCTGCAGCAAGTTTCTTAACTCTACGATATTCTGCGAAGAATTCAGACTTGTCGATTTTCATGCCTGAGATAAGTTCTGTCTCACCTGGGTCATCAACCTGAACCTGTCTCATCATCTGGCGAATGATAACTTCGATGTGTTTATCGTTGATATCAACACCCTGAGTACGATAAGCGGACTGAACTTCACGAATGAGATAATCGTAAACTGCGTCTACGCCCATAACCTTCAAGAGGTCTTGTGGGTGGATAGAACCTTCTGTTAAGGTCTCTCCCTTTACAACACGTGCACCATCCAAAATACGCTGGTTGATACGTGTACCATAAGGGATAAGGTATCTCTTCTCGTCGCCGTCATCGCTTGTAATGATGACACATTTGCTCTTCTTAACATCTTCAATTGAAACAGTACCGTCAATTTCAGCAAGAATAGCGCATGTCTTTGGTGTACGAGCCTCGAAGAGCTCTTCAACTCTTGGAAGACCCTGTGTAATATCGGATGTACTTGCAACACCACCGGTGTGGAATGTACGCATGGTAAGCTGTGTACCAGGCTCACCGATTGACTGTGCAGCAATAATACCAATTGCTTCACCTACTGTAACAGGTGTGTCTGTTGCAAGGTTCTTACCATAGCAGTGCATACAAACGCCGTGCTGTGACTGACAAGTGAGAAGTGAACGGATTTTGATCTTTGGCTTCTGTCCTTCTTCAGTATGAGCTTTTACATAGTTTGCAACTCTCTTTGCATCTACTTTGAGCATCATCTTTGAAGCAGACTGGATGAGTTCGCCTGTCTTTTCGTCGACAAGGTCCTCAACAAGGTAACGACCTTCAAGTCTCTCATCGAGTTCCTCGATTACACGACCGTCAGCCTCAATATCATAGACATCAATACCGTCGCTGCATCCACAGTCCTCTTCACGAATGATGATTTCCTGAGATACATCAACAAGACGTCTTGTAAGATAACCAGACTTAGATGTACGAAGAGCCGTATCAGCAAGACCTTTACGAGCACCACGTGAAGAGATGAAATATTCGAGAATATTAAGACCTTCACGGTAGTTTGCACGAATAGGAATTTCGATTGTCTTACCTGATGTGTTGGCAATAAGACCACGCATACCAGCGAGCTGGTTTAGCTGTGAGTCAGAACCACGGGCACCAGAGTCGATCATCATGTAAATTGGGTTGTACTGGCCAAGGTTGTCCTTAAGACCTTCAGATACCTGCTTTGTGCAGACATCCCAAGCACCGAGTTTAAGCTGAGTTGCCTCTTCTTTTGAAAGCATACCCATCTTGTAGTAGCTATCAATCTTGTTGATGTGTGCCTCGGTCTCAGAGATACGTTCTTTCTTTGCTTCTGGAATCTTTGCGTCAGATACGGCAACAGTGATACCAGAAAGAGTTGAGTACTTGTAGCCCTGTGACTTGATAGCATCAAGTACTACAGATGTCTCGTTTATGCCGTGTATTTCAATACAGCGGTCGATAATTTGACCAAGTGTCTTCTTTGTGATAAGGAAGTCACACTCGAGAGCGTATTCGTTGAGAGGATGCTCAGGGTCTTCTCTGTCAACAAAGCCTAAGTCCTGAGGAATAGGATTGTTGAAGATAATCTTACCGAGTGTTGTGTCAACAAGAGCAGACTTTTCAGGGTTTTTAGGTTCAAGTTTGCTTGGCATACGAACTTTAATCTTTGAGTGAAGAGTGATATCTCCCTCATCAAATGCCATCTGAGCTTCGTTTACGTCACGGAAGACTTTGCCCTCACCTATTTCGCCATCCTTGTCGAGTGTCAAATAGTATGAACCAAGAACCATGTCCTGTGTAGGAACAGTAATTGGACGACCATCTGAAGGCTTGAGCAAGTTATTTGCTGCAAGCATGAGGAATCTTGCCTCTGCCTGTGCCTCATTTGAAAGAGGTACGTGAACAGCCATCTGGTCTCCATCGAAGTCGGCGTTGAACGCTGTACAAGCGAGTGGGTGAAGTTTAATAGCACGACCGTCAACAAGTACTGGTTCAAAGGCCTGGATACCAAGTCTGTGAAGTGTAGGAGCACGGTTGAGCATTACTGGGTGATCCTTGATTACATCTTCAAGAGCATCCCAAACTTTTTCATTCTGAAGGTCAACCATCTTACGAGCTATCTTTTCAGTAGCTGCGCCGTTTGGCATCTCTGTAAGACGTTTCATTACGAATGGCTTGAAGAGTTCAAGTGCCATCTCCTTTGGAAGACCACACTGATACATCTAAAGTTCAGGACCTACAACGATAACGGAACGGCCTGAGTAGTCAACACGTTTACCGAGAAGGTTCTGACGGAAACGTCCCTGCTTACCTTTAAGTCCATCTGAAAGAGACTTGTAAGCACGGTTATTTGTTCCCTGAACAGGACGGCCACGACGACCGTTATTGATAAGTGCATCTACTGCTTCTTGAAGCATTCTCTTCTGGTTGTTTATAACAACGTCAGGGATAGCATCTTTCATGAAGCTCTTAAGACGCTCGTTACGGTTGATAACTCTTCTGTAGAGTTCGTTGAGGTCGGAGCAAGCGAAGCGTCCGCCATCGAGCTGAACGAGAGGACGAAGATCTGGAGGAATTACCGGAATAACTTCCAAAATCATCCACTCAGGCTTGTTGTCTGAGTTGTTGAAAGCCTCAGCAACTTCAAGTCTCTTTAAGAGCTTTGCCTTCTTCTGGCTTGTAGCGTTCTCAATCTCCTCACGGAGCTGTTCTACAAGAGCAGGAACGTCGATGTCCTCAAGGAGCTCCTTGATTGTACCAGCGCCCATGCCAGCTTTGAAGTCGTCCTCATACTTCTCTTTGTATGATTTATACTGCTTTTCAGAGATAACTTCGTACTTCTCAACATCAAGCGCTGGGCCTGGATCAGTAACGATGTAGCTCTGGTAGTAAAGAACACGGTCAAGGTTCTTAGGGCCTATATCGAGCATATCGCAGATTCTTGATGGTGAGCCCTTTGAGTACCAGATGTGTGAAACAGGTGTTGCAAGTTCAATGGTTCCCATGCGCTCACGGCGAACCTTTGACTTTGTGAGCTCAACGCCACACTTCTCACAAACTTTACCCTTTTTGTGTTCTTTCTTTTTGTACTGTCCACAGTGGCATTCGTAATCCTTTACAGGTCCGAAAATCTTTTCATCGAAAAGACCGCCCTCTGTAGGCTTTGCTGTTTTGTAGTTAATGGTTTCTGAATTTACTACTTCACCATAGGACCAAGATCTAATGGTTTCTGGAGAAGCGAGACCAATTTTAATGGAAGCAAATTCAATACCGTTTTCTTTGTTATCAATAATATCTGACATTGTGATTTACCTCCTTATTCAATCTCTTTTGAACTGTCTGATTCAAATTCTGACTCATCTATAGCGTCTAAGTCTATGTAGTCATCGTCATCAGAAACTGTCTCTGGCATAATTTCTTCGATAAATGCTGAAGCAGAAGCTGTGTTCTTGTCTTCATACTCATCATCGAAGTTCTGCTTTAAGTCAATCTCGTTGCCATCATCGTCATAAACTTTGATGTCAATACAAATAGCCTGGAGTTCTTTGATGAGAACCTTAAATGATTCAGGTGCACCTGGTCTTGGGATGTTAGTGCCCTTAACAATAGCCTTGAATGTTCTGTTACGGCCATTGATATCATCGGACTTAATTGTAAGGATTTCCTGAAGAGTATAAGCAGCGCCATAAGCTTCAAGAGCCCAAACTTCCATCTCACCAAAACGCTGTCCACCGAACTGAGCCTTACCACCGAGTGGCTGCTGAGTTACGAGAGCGTATGGACCTACGGAACGTGCGTGAATCTTATCGTCAACGAGGTGGTGGAGTTTCAAGTAATACATAACACCGACTGTTACAGGGTTGTCGAATGGCTTACCTGTACGACCGTCGATAAGTTGTGTCTTACCGAAACGATATTCATAAGCTGCATCGATAAATGCAAGCTCTTCCTCGTCCTTAATCTTTGACTTCAAGAACTTGATTAAGTCATCGAGTGCAAAGCCCTTTGCTTCATTCTTGTCCTCATACTGAAGGACAAGTTCTTTTACCTTTTGGCTACCCTCTGAAAGGAGCTTTGATTCTACAAGTAAATATTGGATGTCATCCTCATGAGCACCATCAAATACAGGTGTCATTACTTTCCAGCCCTTAGAGCGAGCTGCCATACCCATATTAACTTCAAGAACCTGACCGATGTTCATACGAGAAGGAACACCGAGAGGGTTAAGTACGATGTCAAGTGGAGTACCGTCTGGAAGGAATGGCATATCTTCCTGTGGAAGGATGCGGGATACAACACCCTTGTTACCATGACGACCGGCCATCTTATCGCCGACTTGAATCTTTCTCTTCTGAGCTACATAGCAACGAACGATCTTCTCAACATCGTTTGGTATTTCTTTGTAGTTTTCCTTATCGAATACCTTAACGTCGATAACGATACCATACTCACCGTGAGGCATCTTGAGAGATGTGTCACGTACTTCGCGAGCCTTCTCTGCGAAAATAGCGCGGAGAAGTTTTGCTTGGTTGGACTGTTCAAGTTCTGTCTTTGGAGTAACCTTACCAACAAGGATTGAACCTGAGTGAACCTCAGCGCCTATGCGGATGATACCATTCTCATCGAGGTCAGCAAGAAGTTCTGCGCCAGCGTTTGGAACATCGCGTGTAATCTCTTCTGGTCCAAGTTTTGTCTGACGAGCTACTACTTCATATTCTTGGATGTGGATAGATGTATATACATCATCACGTACAAGTTTTTCATTGAGAAGAACAGCATCCTCGTAGTTGTAACCTTCCCAAGTCATGAAGCCGATAAGAGCATTCTTACCAAGGGAGATTTCACCGTTTGCAGTTGCAGGACCATCGGCGATAACATCACCAGCTTTAACCTTCTGGCCTTTTTCTACGATTGGGTGCTGAGTTATACATGTGCCCTGGTTTGAGCGCATGAACTTAACGAGGTCATATTTGTCAATGTTGCCGCCCTTGTCTTCGATTTCAATTGTGCTAGCGTCAACACTTACAACTGTACCATCTGTCTTTGAAACCACAACAACACCCGAGTCAACAGCTGCTTTGTATTCCATACCGGTACCAACAATAGGAGCCTCTGTCTTCATAAGAGGAACAGCCTGCTTCTGCATGTTAGAACCCATGAGGGCACGGTTTGCGTCGTCGTTTTCAAGGAATGGAATCATTGCTGTAGCAACAGATACAAGCATCTTTGGAGATACGTCCATAAAGTCTGCCTGGTTGTTGTCTACTTCTGCGAATTCATCACGATAACGGATTGTTACCTTATCGCGCATGAAATGTCCATCCTTATCAAGAGGCTCGTTTGCCTGAGCTACACGATAAGCATCCTCTTCGTCGGCAGTCATATAAACTACGTCGTCAAGAACCTTGCCTGTCTTCTTATCTACTCTTCTGAACGGAGTTTCGATAAATCCATACTTGTTGATACGAGCGAAGGTTGCAAGACTGGAGATAAGGCCGATGTTAGGACCTTCTGGAGTCTCAATAGGACACATACGACCATAGTGGCTGTAGTGAACGTCACGAACTTCGAATCCAGCACGTTCTCTTGAGAGACCGCCAGGACCGAGTGCTGACAAACGACGTTTATTTGTAAGTTCAGACAATGGGTTTGTCTGATCCATAAACTGTGAAAGTGGAGAAGAACTAAAGAAGTCATTGATAGCGGCTGCGATGAGCTTTGCATTTACGAGATTTGAGAGTTTCTCGTTTGCCTTTTCAGCATCCTCTACTGACAACTGGTCAAGTTTTTCTCTGATAGATTTTTCTAAACGGGAGAAACCGATTCTAAACTGGTTCTGGAGTAATTCGCCGACTGAACGGATACGGCGGTTACCAAGATGGTCGATATCATCAATAGAACCAATTCCAGATGCGATGTTGTTGAGATAGTTGATTGATGCAAGGATGTCATCAACAATAACATGCTTTGGAATAAGGTCGTCTGCTCTCTCCTCAAGAGCTGCAAGAACATCCTTCTTCTTCTTTGGAGTATTATTGATAATATCCATAAGGATGTTGTAACGAACTTTTTCATTGATAGCGATCTCTTCAAGATCAGCTTCTGTAATCTTGAGGCCTGCAAGATAAGGAAGTGCATCAACCATACCGTTTGATACAACTTTAATTTCTGCGCCCTCAACGTCAACAAAGGCAGCGCTTACGCCAGCCTGTTCGATTATTGCTGCTTTTTCAGCTGTGATTACTTCGCCAGCCTCAGCAAGAAGCTCGCCTGTAAGTTCATCAACTATAGGCTGTGCAAGTTTTTGGTCTACAAGACGGCTTGCAATTGCAAGTTTCTTGTTGTACTTATAACGACCAACGCGTGAGAGGTCATAGCGACGTGCATCAAAGAAGAAACCGTCAATAAGAGATTTTGCAGAATCAATTGTTGCTGGTTCAGATGGACGATGCTTCTCATAGATGTTGAGAAGAGCAGAATCAGTATCGATAGTCTGGTCCTTCTCGAGTGTTGCTATAATTCTTTCGTCGTTGCCGAAATAGTTAAGTATTTCCTCATTTGATCCAAGACCGAGTGCACGAATAAATGTAGTGATTAAAATCTTCTTATTCTTGTCGATCTTTACATAGAACAAATTGTTGTAGTCTGTTTCATACTCAAGCCATGCACCACGATTAGGAATAATCTGGGAAGTGAAGAGTTCCTTACCAGTCTTGTCGTATGACATGTCATAGTAAATACCAGGAGAACGAACAAGCTGAGAAACAATAGCACGCTCTGCACCGTTTACGATGAATGTTGCGCTATCTGTCATAAGAGGGATATTACCCATGAAGATATCCTTCTCAGTTATTTCGCCTGTATTTTTGTTGAGCCATTGTACTTTGAAGTAAAGTTCAACAGAGTGTGTAAGTTTTCTCATCTTACACTCAGCAATTGAGTGATTTGGCTTCTCACCAAGTGAGTAATCAATGAAATTGATAACATGCTTGCCTGATGAGCTTGTAATATCACCAATGCCTCTCAGAACTTCCTTGAGACCTTCATCGACAAGCCACTGATATGATTTCTTCTGCACGTCGATAAGGTTTGGCATTTGCATAACTTCATCGATTGTTGCAAAGTTCATTCTGGTAGTTGTGCCGAGTTGGGTCGCTTTAAAATTTACCATAGAAATTTTCCTCCGTTCAGATTTTTCGTTCTCTTTATATACGCGCGTACGTATATATAGAAACAAAAAGTAGCAAGATTTTACTACTAATTATTAAAGGAGTCAACAACTTTTTTCAAACTTAATAATACACCTTACCGGGTGTTTTTATTTTAAGCGACAAAAAGGGTGGCCGGCGCCACCCTTTTCTCAGTATTGTAATGTTTTGTGTTCAAAGGACAACGCGCCGGTTTGATCGTCTATGGTGATTATGCCATATTCACCTTTCAAAACGGCGCCAGGGTTGAAGAGGTGGACGCCGGAGCGGGCCTCATAAAAGGCCTTGTGGGTGTGGCCGAAGAGGGCCACATCACGGCCGTTCTTCGCGGCGTCGAGCGCGAGGGCGTCAATGCCGAGTTTTGATTTTACAGAGGTGGCACTGCCGTTTACTGCAAAGCCATGCGTGCAGTAAAACTTGTGCCCACCTATGTTGTCAAAACTCGTCGTAGGTTCTGCGGAAAATATGTCACAATTTCCACGAACCTTCACAATTTGCATCGCCTTCAAATGTCGCATACCTGCGACATCTCTCGACGCCTCGTCCACCTCAGAGACACCGTCTCCGAGGTGAATTATCACGTCGGCGTCAGCATTATCATAAATTACATCAAAGACTAATTGATACTTCCCATGGGAATCAGACATCACAAGAATTTTCATAATATTTGTCCTAAATTTACGCCTTATTTTTTGTATCAGAAAGATTTATTTCAAGTGGTGCGTCTATCTCCTGCCCTACATACTTACCGTTCTTTTTTCTCTGCTTTACACACTCAGAGAGAAGATATTCTATCTGTCCATTTACAGATCTAAAATCATCCTCTGCCCAAGCGGCGAGAGCATTATAAAGTTGTGGAGACAAGCGAAGTGGCACCTGTTTTTTCTCGTCTGCCATAATTCACCTCTTAATAAAGGCTGCCAGAATTTACGATTGGCTGGGCATCTTTATTGCCACAAAGCACTACAAGAAGGTTGGAAACCATCGCAGCTTTGCGCTCATCATCAAGTTTGATTGTGTCATTTTCTTCAAGGCGCTCAAGTGCCATCTCAACCATACCAACAGCGCCATCAACTATCATCTTACGGGCATCAATAATTGCAGATGCCTGCTGGCGCTGAAGCATTACAGATGCGATTTCTGGAGCATATGCAAGATATGTAATGCGGGCGTCAACAATCTCAACACCAGCCTCGTCTACACCGGACTGAATCTCCTCATTAATTCTGTTTGAAACAACTTCTCAAGAGCCACGAACAGAAC
>R04__coassemble_99_pt1 | contig 30706 bp, 31 predicted proteins | sample R04__metabat2_low_PE_025 | metagenome-assembled genome bin R04
AGGTCGTCCCTGCGCACCGCGGCCGACAGCTACTGCGTCACAGCCTGTGCGCTCGAGCATGACGGAGGCCGTAGGTCCGTCAATGACATCACCATTGCCGATAACCGGAATTGAAACAGCTTGTTTTACAGCGGCGATGGCGTCGTAATTTATACCAGGCGCATACATTTGCGCTTTGGTTCTGCCGTGAACAGTAACTGCTGCGACACCGACGTCCTCCATGCGTTTTGCAAATTCGACGCAGTTTATGTGTTCGGCATCCCAACCAGTTCTAAATTTTACGGTTACTGGGATGTCGACGGCCTCTACAACGGCTTTGGCTATGCTCTGCGCAAGTTCAGGGTTTTTCATGAGACTTGCGCCACCGCCGTTGCCTGCAATTTTTGGAGCGGGACAACCCATGTTTATGTCTATCCAATCTGGACTAAACTGCAAGGCATCTCTCGCAGCTGTTGCGAGGATTTTCGGGCTGTCGCCGAAAATCTGCACTGCTGCGGGATGTTCGGCGTCGGAGAGCATAAGCAGCGCTTTGCTCTTGCGGTCTCCCATGGTAAAGCCCTTGGCGCTGACCATCTCCGAGGTCACGCCTGCTGCACCATATGAGACACAGAGCTCGCGAAATGCTCTGTCAGCGACGCCAGCCATAGGAGCCAGCAATGCTTTGCCATCAATTTCTACATTTCCAATAAACATAAGGTATCCCCAATAAATAAAATATGTTATAATAATACCATATTCGTCGTAAAAAATGAAGAGAGGCCAAAAGTCTATGAATAAGAAATTTACTATAAAAGATTTTATAGCACCGATTGTTGCGGCAGTGGTGACACTTGTTTTCTGCATTTTAGTCTTTGTGGTTGATGTTGCAACAATAGGGCCAGAAAATACATCTGTAGGTTTTGCCGCGCTCAATGGAGCATTTTCTCAGCAATTTGGCTTCAATGAAACTCTTTATGACATTTCCGATTATCTTGGATATCTCTCAATTTTAGGCGTTGGAATTTTTGCCTGCCTCGGTCTTTATCAATTGATTAAAAACAAGGGACTCGCTGGTGTAGATAAAGAGATTTTACTCCTCGGTGGAATCTTTGTTTTAATCTTTGCACTTTACGTAGGCTTTGACAAATTGGCCCTTAATTTCAGACCTGTAATTTTGCCAGGAGAGACCTCTCCTGAGGCATCATTCCCATCCTCACACACTCTTATGAGCTGTGTCGTCATGGGCGCTATTGCGATGGTACTTCCAAAGTATATTGAAAATAAAAAACTCTCAGTTGCACTTCGTGTGCTTTGCATTTTGATTCTTGCAGCGACAGTCTTTTGCCGTCTCTTCTCCGGTGTTCACTGGGTGACGGACATAGTTGCAAGTCTTCTCATCTCAATGACACTTCTCATGTTCTTTAGAACATTACTTTTAAATCTTAGGAGCAAATAAATGAAATTCGTAATTCAAAGAGTAAACTCTGCATCGGTCAAAGTCGATGATGAGATTATTGGTGAGATAGGTAAGGGCTTTTTGGTTCTCATCGGCGTTGCCGATGGAGACACTAAAGAGATTGCCGACAAGATGATCCACAAGCTTGTTGGCCTTCGCATCTTTGACGATGCAGAAGGTAAGACAAACTTGTCACTGGACCAAGTCGGCGGCTCACTTCTTTTGGTGTCGCAGTTTACACTTTATGCAAACTGTAAAAAGGGCTTCCGCCCTTCGTTTGTTGACGCAGGCGCGCCTGATTTCGCAAATGAGATGTATGAGTACATAATCTCCGAGTGCAAAAAGGTTGTACCAAAAGTTGAAACTGGTTCATTTGGCGCAGACATGAAAGTCTCACTTCTCAATGACGGACCATTTACAATAGTGCTTGACAGTAAGGAAATAATGTAATGAAACTTCTTGTAGTAGACGGAAACAGCATAATAAATCGTGCTTTTTATGGCATAAAATTACTTACCACTAAAGATGGTAGGTATACGAACGGTATTTACGGCTTCCTCACAATTTTGTCAAAGATAAAAGCAGATGTGGAACCCGATGCTATAGCTGTAGCTTTTGATTTGAAAGACCCGACGTTCCGCCATAAGATGTACGCTGGATATAAAGCAAATCGTCATGGCATGCCTGACGAACTTGCGGAGCAAATGCCAGTTTTGAAGGAACTTCTTCCAAAACTCGGCATTAAGTGTGTTGAACTTTCAGGCTATGAGGCCGACGACATTCTCGGTACACTCTCAGCCGCTTGCACAGAAAAAGATGAGTGCTTCCTTGCGACAGGTGACCGCGACAGTTTCCAACTTATACGCGACAATGTAACAGTAATTTTGCCATCGACAAAAATGGGCAGGACTGTGACCACCCGTTGTACACCAGAATACATCATGGAAACCTATGGCGTAACACCGCCTCAAATGATAGACATAAAAGCGCTTCAGGGCGACTCATCCGACTGTATCCCTGGCGTTGCTGGTGTCGGTGAGAAGACAGCGCAGGATTTGATTCAGCGCTTCCAAAGTCTCGATAATATTTATGAAAATCTTGAGACACTCGACATCAAAGTCGGTGTAAAACAAAAACTTCAAAACGACAAGGACAACGCGTACCTCTCTCGTACGCTTGGCACAATTTGTCTTGAAACTCCTATCGATACTAACCTTGAAAATTATAAACTCACCGCTGGTGACCCAGCAGGTGCTGCTCGCATGCTCGCATCTCTCGAGATGTTTAAAATGATAGACCAACTCGGCCTCCGTGATGTGAAACCAGAGATGCCAGTTTTAGAGGAGACAGCAGTTGAGACGCCTGTTAAGGTTGAATCTGGCGCTCTCTACATCGCCACAACAAACTTCGAGGAATTTGAACCATCAGTTCTTTCAAATTCCAAAGTAAAGAAATACGTTGGCGATTCAAAATCACTTTACGCTTTTGGCCTTAAGAACAACATAAAAATCGAGGGCGTAGTTTTTGATACGGCTCTCGCTGCATACATCTTAAATCCTTCGGCAAACGATTATTCTGTGGAGCGCTTGCTCCTTGAATATGGCGCTGGTTCTTTCGAAGTTTTAGTTTCAAAACTCATGGCGCAAATAGATAACAACAATCAGGCCGACCTCCTTATGCTCGAGATCTCACTCGCTGAGGTTTTGGCATCGATGGAAAATGTTGGCTTCCTTGTAGACAGACAGGGCCTTTTAGACTTCGGTGAGGTTATCTCCGCTCGTGTCGATGAGATGACAAGAAAAATTTATGAGGAATGCGGATTTGAATTTAACATAAATTCGCCGAAGCAACTTGGCGAGGCACTTTTTGAAAAGCTCGGAATTCCTTGTAAAAAGAAGACAAAGAGTGGCTATTCAACAGCAGCTGATGTCCTTGAGGAACTCGCAGCAGATTATCCAATAGTCGCTGACATCCTTGAGTACAGAATGGTTGCAAAACTTAAATCAACTTATTGTGATGGTCTCGTTGCATGTATTGCAGAGGACGGCCGTATACATTCTACTCTCAATCAAACTGAGACACGTACAGGACGTATCTCTTCAACTGAACCGAATCTTCAAAACATCCCTGTCAGAAAGCCACTCGGTTCAGAACTTCGCAAATTCTTTATTGCAAAACCTGGCTACACTTTGATTGATGCGGACTACAGCCAAATTGAACTTCGTGTTCTTGCTCACATGGCAGATGACAAAAACATGATTTTAGCATTTGAGAGCGGGGAGGATGTCCATAGGGTCACCGCCTCTCAAGTATTCAAAGTGCCGTTTGCTGACGTGACACCGGTGATGAGAAGCAGGGCAAAGGCCGTAAACTTTGGAATAGTTTACGGTATCGGTGCTTTCTCACTCGCAAAGGATATCGGTGTCACAAGGGCAGAGGCACAAGAGTACATCAAGGGCTACCTTGATAACTTCTCTGGTGTCGATGCTTATATGCAAAATGTCATTGAAGAGGCGAAGGCCCAAGGATATGTCAAAACTCTTTATGAGCGCAGACGGTACCTGCCTGAACTTACTTCTTCAAATCACATGCTTCGTGCCTTTGGCGAGCGCGTTGCGCGCAACATGCCAATTCAAGGCACGGCAGCGGATATTATAAAAATTGCAATGGTCAAGGTTTATAACCGCTTGGAAGCAGAAAACCTTGACGCAAAGCTTATCATGCAGGTACACGACGAGCTTCTCGTCGAGGCCCGCGATGACATCGCGAGCACCGTCTGCGAAATTGTAAAAGAAGAGATGGAAAATGCCTGTGCTCTTAAGGTTGCACTCATCTCTGACGCTCACATAGGAAAGACTTGGTACGAGGCAAAAGGATGAAAATAGAAGAGATGAACAGAGGCAACATGGAAGGCATCGTTGCCCTTGAAAATGAATGCTTCGCGCATCCTTGGACACTTGACAATCTCATTGAGTATTATAGTAATTCAAATGCTCATTTCTTTGTGGCAAAAGAGGATGACAAAATTGTCGGCTATGTCGGCTCGTACACAGTGATGGACGAGTGCTTTGTCACGAACATTGCTGTGACAGAGAGTGCGAGGGGACAAGGTGTTGCATCGGCATTGCTTGAAAAACTGATCTCTGTTGCAGAGGCTTCAAAAGCATCTTTCATAACACTGGAGGTCAGATTTTCCAACCTTCCTGCAATCGGACTTTATAAAAAATACGGCTTTACTCTCGACGGTACAAGGCCTGGATTTTATAGAGACCCAGAGGAAGATGCACTTATTATGACTAAGAGGTTTTTGTGATGAAAATTTTGGCGATAGAAAGTTCATGTGACGAGACTGCGACAGCGGTTGTTGAGGACGGACGACATGTCCTGTCCTCAGTTATAGCGTCGCAGGTCGACGAGCATAAGCTTTATGGAGGCGTTGTGCCTGAGATTGCATCCCGTAGACATACGGAAGCAATATCTGGCATTACCGAGCAGGCTTTGGCGGAAGCAAACTGCACGATGGATGACATCGACGCCATAGCTGTTACAGCGGCGCCAGGCCTCATCGGCGCTCTACTTGTCGGTGTAAACTTTGCAAAGGGTTTGGCACTTAAGTATAAAAAACCTTTAGTGCCAGTTCATCATCTTCGCTCACATATCGCTTCAAATTACATTACAAACCAGGACTTAAAACCACCATTTTTAGCACTTGTAGTCTCTGGTGGTCATACTCATTTAGTAGAAGTTAAATCTTACACAGAGTACAACATTATCGGCTGTACAAGAGATGACGCTGCAGGTGAGTGTATGGACAAATCTGCAAGGACATTGGGCCTCCCTTATCCTGGCGGACTTAACCTTGACAGAGTCGCAAAGGATGGCAATCCTTTGGCTTATAAAATGCCTCACCCTCGTGTGGATGACGCGCCATACGATTTCAGTTTCTCAGGACTTAAGACTCACGTTATAAACACAGTTCATAACGCGGAACAAAAGGGAGAAACTGTAGATGTTGCGGACATGGGCGCGTCGGTTATCGCTGCCGTTGTCCGTTCTCTTACAGAGAACACGGAGCGGGCAGCGCTCGATTTTGGCTACGACAAAATCGTACTTGCTGGCGGCGTGTCGGCGAACTCGGTACTTCGCGCCAAAATGGCTGACCTCTGCCAAGAGCACGGCTGGCAACTCTTTATGCCAGACCTCTCGCTCTGTGGCGACAATGCCGCCATGGTTGGCGCAGAGGGCTTCTTCGAGTTCGTGGCCGGAAAACGCGCCAGCCTTGACCTTAACGCAAGAGCAACTATGCCAATTAACGAGGACTTTTAATGAAGAGATTTATCGACACTGATCCCTCTTGGGCCTATGTGGACTGGCCTGAGATACCAGGGTATAAAGAGAAAAAAGCACAAATCAAATCAAAAGCTCGTGCCAAAGGCACAAGCTTTTTAAAGCGTGTCGCAAAATCCGAAAAAGTTCATAAAAAAATTAAAAACTTTACAAAGGTCCAAAAGATTGCAGATGACACCTATCGTATAACTGAGGACTATGTATTTAATTCTTATCTCTTTATAGGCAAGCACAAGGCCTTACTTGTTGACACAGGACTTGGTTTTGGCAACGTCGAAGGTGTAGTTTCGCAACTTACTAATAAACCTTTAACCGTCGCTCTGACGCACGGCCATTTTGGCAATGTCGGGGGAGCGGGACAATTTCCAAAAGTCCTTGTTTCAAAAGATGACTTGAGAATGGCAAAAATTACAAACAAAATCGACAGAAAAATAATAGAACTTGTAAAGAAAGACGGTCCTCTTCTAAAAGAGCCAAATTTTGAGATTTATGATAAGAAAAAAGAGGAAGTAGAATTTGACCTCGGTGGCAGAAAAATAATTGCTCGCCACACACCTTCTCACACAAAGGGTAGCTATTGCTTCTTTGATGAGAAAGAAAAAATTGCAATAGTTGGCGATGTTATAGCGCCACTTGGATTTCATCTTCTGCCAGGAATGGTGACCCTCAGTGAATATGCAACAGAGCTTACAAGTCTCAATGAAAAACTCAAGGATAAAAAAGTTTATTGCACTTATTTTCCACTCCCACAAAGTGCAGAGAGAGTGTCGAAATATAAGGACATGGTATACACAGCAAGTGCCTATGGAAATGATACCAATCATTTGGTAAAATTTAAAAAGGACGATGATTGGAAACATCCACAGTTTTTGATTTATTATGGTCCTCGTGCGCTGCGTCGAGATTTTAAGACGCGCGTCAAATCAATTTAATGTGTGCCCGTAGCTCAGTTGGATAGAGCACTAGCCTCCGACGCTAGGTGTCACCGGTTCAACTCCGGTCGGGCACTCCACATTAAATTGTGGACATTTTATTTTCAATGTGCTAATATTTTTATTGGATATTTTGGAATATTAAATAAGGGGATTTTGTTATGAAAAAAGTTTCATCTTATGTAGCAGCAATCGTTCTTTCACTCGTTATGGTATTCTCTTTCTCAGGTTGTTCCATAACTATTATGGGTGAGGGCGGAATTATCGATATCGATGCAATGGTAGATTTCATTCTCCATGGTTGGGATGGCATCTACGAAGAAAAAGAGAGCGCAGAATATGTTGCTCCAGATCCAACAGTAAAACACAACGAAATTCGTGAGAACCACAGAGTAACAACTGTTAACAATAAGGTTACTGACAACCACAGAGTAACAACGGTTAAGCACGAAGTAGAATCAACTGACACATCTACAGCAGTAGTAGAAGTTGCAAAGACAGACACAGTTGACTAATAAAAAATTAAAAGCCCTTCAGGTCTTGCCTGAAGGGCTTCTTTTTTTATTTGAGTTTGTGGATGAAAAGTCCAGAGAGAAGTTTCGGTTCAAACCAAGTTGATTTTGGTGGCATGAGTTCTCCTGCATCCGCAATATTTATAAGTTCATCGAGGGAAGTTGGGTACATCGAGAAGGCAAGTTTCATGTCGGAATTTGCTCGTCTTTCAAGTTCACCTATTCCACGAATGCCACCGATGAAGTCTATGCGTTTGTCAGTTCTTGGGTCCTCAATGCCCAAAACCGGGGCAATGAGGTTTGTCTGAAGAATTGAAACATCAAGACTGCCAACAGGGTCATTCTCGTCAAATGTGCCAACCTTTGCAGTGAGCTTGTACCATGAACCTTCAAGGTACATGCCAAATGTGTGGCGTGCTAAAGGCGCACCATCGTTTGCAGGCTCAACTTCAAATTTGTCACTTATTGCTTTTATAAACTCATCTTTTGAAAGACCATTTAAGTCCGCAATCACTCTGTTGTAATCGAGAATGCGAAGCTCGTCCTTAGGGAAGGCAACGGCAAGGAAGAAATTGAATTCCTCGTCACCTGTGTAGCAAGGGAATTTCTCTCGCCTCATCTTGCCAACCTTAACGGCTGATGCGCAGCGGTGATGTCCATCAGCGATGTAGAGCGCATCGACATCTTTGAATGCTTTTTGAAGCATGTCTGCAACGCCGCGGTCGTTGTTGACAACCCAAACCTTATTTTTTACGCCGCCTTCTGATTCGAAATCATAGATAGGCATATTTGTCTTCTTATAAATTTCAACGATTCGGTCGATTTCAGGATTGTCCTTATAAGTGAGGAAGATAGGGCCTGTATTTGCGTCACATGTGTCAACGTGGCGAATACGGTCAGCTTCCTTGTCAGCACGAGTGAGCTCGTGCTTTTTTATTTTGCCGTTTATGTATTCGTCGATAGAAGCACAACCTACAATGCCAGTCTGTGAACGGCCCTGCCACTCCTGTTGGTAAATGTAATAGCAATCGGTTTGGTCCTGACGAATAATCTCGTCCTGCTCAAGGCTTCTAAGGTTGCTTGCAGCTTTGGCGTAAACCTCATCGCTGTAGAGGTCGGTGCCAAGTGGCAAGTCGATTTCTGCCTTATCAACATGAAGGAAAGAATAAGGGTTGCTTCCAGCTTTCTCTCTCGCTTCGTCAGATGTCATAACATCGTATGGAAGAGCCGCGACAAGTCCTGCATAAGATGGGGAAGGTCTTACTGCTTTAAATGGTCTAAAGTTTGACATAGGTTACTCCTTAAAGTTTGAAATCATCAGCTGTGAACTCACCGAAGAGTTTAGGCTTCGGCCTCGGTCTACGCTTTAAAACATCATATTTGAAAGAATTACAATACGAGCCAGGCAACATAATACCGTGTTTCACACAGAGGACAGATGAATTGTCTGGTGTGAAACGACCGTATTTGCAATATTCGCATGCTGGCTTGTCTTCTCTGTTAAAAAGCTTCTTCACGATGATTCTCCTTTACTTACATAGATTGAGTTTAACATAATTAAAATTGTATTACAAGACAAGAAAAATATGTGTAATTTAGCTAAAATGTCAATTAACTTTTTATGAAATATTCATTATAATTGTTTTAATTTTTTATGAGGAGTCTTTGCATTGGCAGAAAGAGTAATTCATTTTGATAATTTTGATAATGTTCTCGGCCTCTTCGGAAGCCTTGACGAGAACATCAAAATACTTGAAGAGGAATATGGTGTCACCGTAATATCAAGAGGTGACACTCTTAAAGTCACGGGTGACGACAAGGCTGTAGAAGAGGCCAGTCATGCACTTGATGGTTTGCTCTCGCTCCTCTCAAAGGGAGAGGAACTAAACGAGCAAAACGTCCGTTATGTCATAAGTATGACAAAGGATGGCTCCTCAAAAGAACTTGAAAAACTCATGTCCGATTGCATTTGCATTACAGCATCTGGCAAGCCTATAAAAGCAAAGACGGTAGGACAAAAGAATTATGTCGATGCCATAAAGGACAACACTGTTATTTTTGGAATTGGTCCTGCCGGCACAGGTAAGACTTACCTTGCCGTGGCTATGGCCGTGAAGGCCTTCAAGGCCAAGGAGGTCAACCGTATTATCCTGACGCGTCCAGCCGTGGAAGCCGGCGAGAGCCTCGGCTTCCTGCCAGGCGACCTTCAGCAGAAGGTTGACCCTTATTTGCGACCTCTCTACGACGCGCTCTTTGAGATGTTTGGAGCCGAAGGCTTCCAAAGACAAATGGAGCGCGGCACCATCGAGGTCGCACCTCTCGCATACATGCGAGGCCGTACCTTAGACGAGAGCTTCATAATTCTTGATGAAGCTCAGAACACAACATCTGAACAGATGAAAATGTTCCTCACTCGTCTCGGCAACGGCTCAAAAGCTGTAGTTACGGGTGATGTAACTCAAATAGACTTACCTGGAGGAAAGAAATCCGGTCTTGTAGAAGTTACAAAAATCCTTAAAAATATCGAAGGCATAAAAACCGTGCATTTTGATGAGCGAGATGTTGTACGACATCACTTGGTTCAAGAAATAGTCAAGGCCTACGAGGTCTATGCTGAAAAACAGGAGGGAAAGCATCGTGGCAAATAAAGTTAAAGTAGTTATAACCAACGATCAGAAGACTGTGAAAGTTCCAAAGGGACTTCGCTTACTTATCCGCCGCTCTTGTACAGCGGTTCTTGTCATGGAAAAATTCCCTGATGATGCTGAGATCTCCGTGACACTTGTGGACAATGAAAAGATTCATGCTCTCAATAAGGAACACAGAAACATCGACAAGGAGACCGATGTTCTCTCATTCCCACTCGGTGTTGATGGCGTCTATGACATCAACCTTACAACAGGTGAAGCCGAACTCGGTGACATAGTTATCTCTCTTGAAAAAGCTATGGAACAGGCCGAGCGCTATGGCCACACTGTTGAGCGCGAAGTAGGTTTTCTTACAGTTCACTCGATGCTTCATCTTCTCGGCTACGACCATGAAAACGGTGGCCTTGAACTTCTTCGCATGCGCGAAAAAGAGGAGGAGGCCTTGGCCGAACTTGGACTTAAGCGAGACAGCAGTTACTTAATAGGAGACGAGAAATGACCACTACTGCATTTATAGCAATTGTAGGTTGCCCAAATGTTGGCAAATCTTCATTGCTAAATTTTATCCTTGGCCAGAAGATAGCGATAGTATCTTCAAAGCCACAGACTACAAGAACTAAAATTATGGGTGTTCTCACAAGGGGCGAATGCCAACTTGTTTTCACCGATACTCCTGGTTACCACAGACCGAAGAACAAACTCGGTGAAAACATGGTAAAAGCCGTAACTGACAGCATAGGTGGCGTCGACGCCTGCCTCTTTGTCGTAGAGGCAGAGGGCGACTTAAAACCTGGCGAGGCAGAACTTCTTGAAAAATTTAAGAAGCTCGAGATACCTGTAATTCTTGCGATAAACAAAATTGACACACTTAAAGATATGAGCTCGATAATAAGTCGTATTACTTATTTTTCAACTCTCTACGATTTTGAGGCGATAGTGCCAGTATCTGCCGTAAAAGGTACTGCAATACCTGAACTTCTCGATGAGCTTGAATCTCTCGCACAGGAGTCACCTCATTTCTTCCCAGATGACACTTTGACAGACCAACCTGAGCGAGTAATCGCAGGCGAGATAATAAGAGAAAAACTCCTTCGCCTGCTCGACAAGGAAGTGCCTCACGGCGTCGCAGTGAGCATCGAAAAGATGCGTGAGCGGGACGACTCCGACATACTCGACATCGAGGCCACAATCTACTGTGAGCGGGAGAGCCACAAGGGCATAATAATCGGCAAGAACGGTGCAATGCTCAAGAAAGTCTCGACCTACGCTCGACAAGATATGGAAAAATTCTTTGACTGTCACATCAACCTTCAGTGCTGGGTAAAGGTGAAAGAGGGTTGGCGAGACAGAGAGGGACTTATACACAACTTCGGATTGGATAACGAATAATGGATAAACATTTAACAGCGCTTGATTTTGATAAAATACTCGAACGCCTTGCGGCACAGACAACCTGTCCTGATGCCGCTGATATGGCGAGAGAACTAAAGCCGTCAAAAGACCTTGGAACTGCGCAAAAGCTGCTCTCTGAGACAGTGGACGCATACGTGCTTCTTGCAAAGTTCGGAGGCCCGTCTTTTGGCGGTCTTAAAAATGTCAACAATCTACTCCACATAGCAAACAGTGGCAGCGTCCTTTCGATGAAGGACCTGCTCGACTGCGCCTCAACACTGCGTGCAATAAGAGCGCTTCGTGAGTGGTATAACCAGTGCGAGAGTGTTGAGACAGGAATAAATAAATATTTCAATGCGCTCATTCCTCACAAAATTGTTGAGGAACAAATTTATACTTGCATTCTCTCCGAGGAGGAGATGGCTGACAATGCATCTCCGACTCTTCTTGAAATCCGTAAATCTCTCCACAGGCAGGAGAACAAAATACGTGAACAACTTGATCACATCATCCATTCGCAACATTACCAGACCGCGCTTCAGGACGCTATAGTTACAATGCGTAACGGCCGTTACGTTGTACCTGTGAAGCGCGAACACAAGGGCGAGGTTGCGGGTGTTGTACAGGACACCTCGGACAGCGGCGCTACAGTATTCATTGAGCCTATGTCCGTTGTTGAGGCCAACAACGAGATTAGAGTTCTGCTCTCAAAGGAGCGCGACGAGATGGAACGCATCCTCTCAGAACTCTCATCAATGGTAGGCGACACATACACTGAGACAAAGCGCTCATACGAGGCCGCTGTCCTTATAAACTTCATCTTTGCAAAGGCGCAACTCGCCTATGACATGAAAGCGAGTGAACCTATACTCAACGATGAGGGCATAATAGAAATCAAAGGTGCAAGGCACCCACTGATAGACCCAAAGACAGTTGTCGCAACTGACATCACCCTCGGTGAGAATTTTGATACTCTTGTAATCACTGGCCCTAACACAGGTGGTAAGACAGTATCAATAAAGACCATAGGTCTTCTCTCAGTTATGGCAGCTTCCGGTCTTATGATTCCTGTTCGCGACAACAGCAAGATGGCAATTTTTGCCAATGTCTTTGCAGACATAGGCGATGACCAGAGCATCGAGCAATCTCTCTCGACCTTCTCGGCTCACATGACAAACATTGTCGATATAATCAAGAGGGCCGATGGCAATACACTCGCTCTTATTGACGAGCTTGGAGCGGGCACTGACCCTATCGAGGGCGCGGCGCTCGCAATCTCCGTGCTTGAGCGTCTTAGAAACCAGGGCGCCAAGATTGCAGCAACAACTCACTACGCAGAGCTTAAGGCGTATGCTCTTAAGACTCCTCGCGTAGAAAACGCTTGCTGCGAGTTCAACGTCGAGACTCTGTCTCCGACTTACCGTCTCCTTATCGGCGCCCCTGGACGCTCAAACGCTTTTGCGATTTCCGAGCGCCTCGGTATGCCACAGGAGGTAGTTGAACACGCAAAGGAACTTGTATCATCTGAAAATACGCAGTTCGAGGATGTTATCGAGCAACTTGAGACCTCCCGTAAAGCTATGGAGGACGAGCACGAAAAAGCAGCCGCCCTCTCAGCAGAGGCACAGGCTGCAAAAGAAAAAGCTGATGAGACAAGAGACAGCATAGAACGCCTTAAGAACGAGGAGATAGAAAAGGCCCGTTCTGAGGCCATGAAAATAGTTGAGAACGCAAGGCGAGAGGCTGCATACTTCCTCGACGATATTGAAAAACTCAAGAAGGAACAAAAGAATCAAAAGGATCTCTCACAACTCTCTGCCGATGCGAAGCACATGATAAAAAAGCATCAAAATACACTTGATGATATTACAAATCCAATCATCGCACTCTCACAAGATGAGGACTATGAACTTCCTCGCGACCTCGTGGTAGGTGACACAGTTGTAATTGCCGACCTCGGCACAACTGCGACAGTAACGGCGCTTCCTGACAGGAAAGGCCTTGTGGAAGTCACAGCTGGAATACTCAAAAGCAAAACTCCACTTTCCAACCTTCGACTCCTCGAAGGTAAAGCAAAGCGCGAAGCTACAAAAGGCACTCGCTCGAGCAACCGCTCGGTCAAAGTTGGCTCTAAACTCGACATGAAAGTTGAGACCTCAATCGACCTTCGCGGCATGGCATCGGACGAGGCGATACTTGCACTGGATAGATTCCTTGATGTCCAGCTACGCTCGAGCATCAATGAATTTACAGTAATTCACGGCAAAGGCACAGGCGTCCTCCGCAGTGCTGTAAAGCAGTATCTTTCCAAGAACAGTCATGTAAGGGAATTTCGCCTTGGCGTCTATGGCGAAGGCGAGGACGGAGTCACAATAGTAACCCTCAAATAAAAGTAGGTGAGTCAGATGCACATAGAGACGGATGGTCTTGTAATAAAGGAACAGAGTACTGGTGAATCTGACCGCCTTATTACAATACTTACTTCAAAATATGGCCTCGTTCGTGCCTTTGCGAATGGGGGAAAGACGATAAAAAACAAGAATCTTGCGGGCACGCAGCTGCTCGCGTATTCTGATTTCGTCCTTTACCAGGGCAAAGACGCGTATAATGTGAACGAGGCAAAAGAAAAGGAGGTCTTTTTTGACCTCCGCTCAAATATTGACAATTTGAGCCTTGCATTTTATCTCGCCGAGCTCTTTGGCGAGTTGGCGCCTGAGGCGGCCGAGTGCGAAGAACTATTAAAGCTCCTACTAAATTGCCTTTTCTTGCTCTCGAAAGAGAAACTTCCGAGTGCGCAAGTAAAGTCAATAGCGGAGCTTCGTGCACTCGCACTCTCTGGCTATGCGCCAAGCCTCATCGCCTGCGAGGAGTGTGGCACTTTCGAGTCGGATATTATGTATTTCGACATAAAACGTGGCACATTGCGCTGCAATGTTTGTGGCGCGCAGGACTTCTCTGCGATGCCACTCTCGATAAGCTCTGTCACGGCGATGCGACACATTGTCTTCAGTGAGCCTAAAAAAGTCTTCGACTTTATGCTCACGGACAAAGCGCTCCTCGAACTCTCCGCCGTGACTGAGGCCTACGTAAAGGAACATGTTGACAAACATTTTAAAACTTTAGACTTCTTAAAAAGTCTTCAGGGAATTTAACCCTGAAGGCTTTTTCTTGTGTAAAGAATAAAACTTTACACAAGATGTTGTGGCCAAAATTTCATCTAAAAAATTTCCCTTGACATTGGCATTTTCAATAAATATAATATTAAAGCAACGTGTAAAGAAAAGACCTTTACAGGTCGTTGAAATAATTGATGGGGGCGATTCGAAAAGTGGCTAAAAACTTTGAAGTTATTAACGTGTTACTTGACTTTTACGGCGACATGCTGACTGAGAAGCAGAAAGCATTTATTGAATATTATTACATTGATGATTTGTCACTTGCCGAAATTGCTGAAAATGAAGGCATTACCCGCCAGGGCGTTCGCGATGCTATAAAGCGCGCTGAAGCTCAGCTTTTTGAGATGGAGGAGCGACTCGGTCTTGCAAAGCGCTTTGAAGAGGTAAGAGCTGGACTTGACGAAATACTCCAATGTGCTGATAAGATAAACGACTACAACATGCGTACTGGTCTCTCGAGAGATATCAACGACGCTGTAGTACAAATCAAACTTGTAGCACAAAGACTTAGCGCAGAAGAACAGTAAGGAGTATAGGCAATGGCATTTGAAGGCTTATCCGACCGCCTGGAAGCTGCGTTTTCAAGACTTAAGAGCAAAGGCTCACTTACAGAGTCTGACGTAAAAGAAGCTATGCGAGAAGTTCGTCTCGCGCTTCTTGAGGCAGACGTAAGTTACAAGGTCGCAAAAGACTTTACAAACGCAGTTACAGAGCGTGCCATAGGCGCAGAGGTAATGAAAAGCTTAACCCCTGCTCAGATGGTAATCAAAATAGTAAACGAAGAACTCACTGAACTTATGGGTGGAACCCAGACGCGCTTGACGATAGCGCAGCATCCACCGACGATAGTTATGATGTGTGGTCTTCAAGGTTCAGGTAAAACAACGCATTGCGCAAAAATTGCAAAGCGTTTGAAAGGTGAAAATCACCGACCACTGCTTGTAGCCTGTGACGTTTACAGACCTGCTGCTATAAAACAGCTCCAGGTACTCGGCGAACAGGTTGGCGTTCCAGTCTTTGAGATGGGACAGGACAACCCAGTGGTAATAGCAAGTGAGGCCATAAAACTTGCAAAGGATCAGGGTTATGACTACGTCTTCCTTGACACTGCTGGTCGACTTCATGTCGATGAAGCTCTTATGCAAGAACTTCGTAACATAAAAGCAGAAGTTCATCCTCACGAAATTCTCCTCGTAGTCGACGCCATGACTGGTCAGGATGCTGTTAACGTCGCACAGACGTTTAACGACGACCTCGGTCTCGATGGTTTGGTTCTCACCAAACTTGACGGCGACACAAGAGGCGGTGCGGCGCTCTCTGCGAGAGCCATCACCGGCAAGCCTATCAAGTTCGTCGGCACAGGTGAGAAACTCGACGACCTCGACGTCTTCCATCCTGACCGTATGGCCAACCGAATCCTCGGTATGGGCGATGTTTTGTCACTCATTGAAAAAGCCGAAAAGGAATTCGATGAGCAAAAGGCGATAGAACTTGAGAAAAAGCTTCGCAAAAACAAATTTGATCTTAATGACTTGCTCGAAAACCTTCAACAGGTTAGAAAGCTCGGACCTATGCAGGACTTACTCGGCATGATTCCAGGTCTTTCAAAGCAAGCTAAAGATATTGAAATCGATGAGAAACAGTTTGACAGACTTCAAGCTATTATCCAATCGATGACGCCACAGGAGCGAGAGAAACCTGACATAATCGACGGCAAGCGCAAAAAGCGCATAGCTGCTGGTTGCGGTCAGCAGGTTGAGGATGTCAATAGACTTCTTGCTCAGTACAGGCAAATGCAAAAAATGTTCAAGCAAATGAACAGTAAATCGTCCAAAAAGGCTATGAAACGTATGGCCGGCAACATGGACCTGTCCCAATTCGGGATGTAAATTAACAAAGTAAAATAATTCTTGGAGGAATTTTAAAATGGCAGTAAAAATCAGACTTAGAAGAATGGGCGCTAAGAAGGCTCCTTTCTATCGTGTAGTAGTAGCAGATTCACGTTTCCCACGTGATGGTCGTTTCATCGAAGAGATCGGTTACTATGATCCTACAAAGGACCCAGCAGTAATCAAAATCGACGAGGAAAAAGTTGCTCAGTGGATGGCAAATGGTGCTCAGCCAACTGACACAGTACGTGCTATTCTCAAGAAGAGCGGTGCTATAAAATAATAGGAGGTCCAACTAATGCGTGAATTACTTATTTCAATTGCGCAGGGCCTTGTAGATGATCCTTCTGCTGTAACAGTAGAAGTTGATGAGCCAAACGAAAATGGTGTAACTGTTTACCATCTTCATGTTGCTCCAGACGACATGGGTAGAGTTATAGGTAAGCAGGGCCGTATCGCAAAGGCTATCCGCACCGTTATGCGTGCATCAGCAAACAAGAATGATGCCCACGTAGCAGTAGAAATTGATTAATTTAAGTAAACATACAGGCGGGCTTGGGTAATAATCTAGGCTTGCCTGTGTTTACTTTATTGAGGTTTTTATGCTGAAGAAATATTTAGAACTCGGCAAAATTGTCAGCACTCACGGTGTTCGTGGAGAACTCCGCGTACAGCACTGGTGCGACTCGCCTGAGTTCTTTCAAAGCTTTAAAACTGTATACTTAAATAAAAATGGCGCCGACGCTTACAAGGTTGTCGGTGCGCGTCCGCATGGCAACATAATGCTTCTCACTCTCGAGGGCATTGACGACCTCGATAAGGCAAATTCACTTCGAGGCAAGACAATATATGTAAAACGTGAGGACGCCCCACTTGATGACGGCGCGTATTTTATCGCCGAGCTTATCGGCTGCGACGTCATTGATGCTGACAATGAGTCGAAAGTTTACGGAAAAGTCACAGATGTCTTTAATAATGGTGCATCTGATATTTGGCAAATAAAGGATGATGATGGCAAAGAGTATCTCTTGCCGTCAATTCCAAGTGTTGTCGTAAAAGTTGATGTCGCAAATGACAAGGCGCTTGTTCGCCCTATAAGAGGAATCTTTGACGAGGGGGAAGAAATTCATGAAGATTGATATTTTGACCCTTTTTCCAGACATGTGCGAAGCAGTGCTCTCCGAGAGCATAATAGGTAGAGCACGTGAAGCGGGATGCGTTGAGATAAACTGTCATGACATTCGTACTTTTTCAACTGATAAGCATAAGCATGTCGACGACATGCCTTATGGTGGTGGCACTGGCATGATAATGCAGCCCCAGCCAATTTATGATGCTTTTATGAATCTCACTAAAAATGGTGAGGTTCCTTATCATCTTGTATACATGACTCCGCAAGGAAAACCTTTGACGCAGGAACGCGTCAAAGAACTTGCCAAGATTGAAAATCTTGCAATTCTCTGCGGCCATTACGAAGGTGTCGACGAGCGCGTCATCGATGAGCTCGCTCCTGAGGAAATCTCAATCGGAGATTACGTCCTCACAGGAGGCGAGCTACCAGCGCTCGTACTCACCGACAGTATTTGCCGCATGTTACCAGGAGTCCTTAGAAACAACGAGGCTTTCGAGCAGGAAAGCCACTTTTCTGGACTCCTTGAATATCCGCAATACACTCGCCCTCCAGTTTGGAAGGGACGAGAGGTGCCAGAAGTCCTACTTTCTGGCCACCATGAGAACGTCGAGAAATGGCGAAATGAGCAATCTTTGGAAAGAACTAGGACAAAACGCGCAGATTTATATGACAAATATTGTGCAAAATAGACAAAGGAAAATTTTGCAAGTGTTTTTGACCTAAAAAAACTATGAAATTTGCACAAACTTTAACAATAAGAGATAGTAATCTTTGAGCAATCTTTCATTGACTACACAATATTTTGTGTTTATAATTATTGCAAGTTGAAAATTTAGTTAGTGAGGGTACTACTATGTATGTTAAAGACGTTAAAGTTCAGAATCAGGTAGGCTTACATGCTCGTCCAGCAACATTCTTCATCCAGAAGGCTAATGAGTTCAAATCATCAATCTGGGTTGAGAAGGATGAGAGAAGAGTAAATGCTAAGAGTCTTCTTGGTGTTCTTTCACTCGGTATTATGGGCGGCACAGAAATCCGTATAATGGCTGGTGGCTCTGACGAAGAAGAGGCTGTTGAAGCTCTCGTTGCTCTCGTTGAATCTGGTTTTGCTGAATAATAAATTTTGAAACTTTTTAAGCACACTGCTATAACTTAGCGGTGTGCTTTTTCACTTTTAAGGAGGTGAGAATATGACTAAAATCGAGGAACTTAGGAAGAAAGCTATGGCTCTGCCTTTGCACCCTGGAGTTTACATTATGAAAAACTCCACAGGTGAGATAATTTACATCGGTAAGGCAAAGCTTTTGAAGAACCGTGTAAGCCAGTATTTTGGCTCGCAAAATGGACACAATGCAAAAGTCCGTCGCATGGTGGAAAATGTCGACACATTTGAGCATATTCTCACGGCCTCCGAGTATGAGGCACTCATTCTCGAGTGTAGTCTTATAAAGCAATATAAGCCAAAATACAACATCCTTTTGAAGGATGACAAGGGTTATAAATACATCAAAATCACTGATGAGCCTTGGAGGCGTCTTAAATCTGCAAAGCAGCGCACTGACGATGGCGCGACATATCTCGGCCCTTATCTCAGTGGCCTTGTCGTAAACGAATCACTCGATGCTGCTTTGAAAATCTTCAAACTCCCTCAGTGTAACAAGACTTTTCCTGTTAAAACACCTAGTAGACCATGCCTAAACTTCCACATGAACCAGTGCATGGCACCTTGCACTGGAAAGGTTAAAAAATCCCAATATGATGCCGCTTTGTCGGAGGCGATAACCTTCTTAAAAGGCGACACCAAACAGTATCTCGCAACCCTTGAAAAGCAAATGAACGAGTACTCGGAAAATCTTGAGTATGAAAAAGCGGCTGAAATCCGAGACAGGATAAAAGCGATAAAAAGACTTGATGACAAACAAAAAGTTGTCTTTGCTGGCACTGACACAAAAGATGTGTTTGCTCTCGCTCGCGAGGACGACGAGATTTGCTTTAATGTCCTTCGCTTTGTAGACGGAAAACTTACTAAGAGTGCAAATTATTTCACAGAGCTTGATGAGACTCTTGAAAACACAAGAAGTGAGATGATAAAGCGCTTTTATGTAAGCCACGAGGATGTTCCAAAACTTGTCCTTCTCGATGGCGAATGCGAGGACAAAGAGCTTATAAAGCAGTGGCTCTCAAACAGTCGTGGCACAAAAGTGGAAATCCTTGTGCCAAAGAAGGGACGACAGTTTGAAGTCCTCGGTATGTCAAAGAGCAATGCCTATGAGAGTTTGACACAGAAAAAGCAGAAAACTCTCACCAATACTGCAGTTATCGAACTTCAGGAATTGCTTGGTCTCTCAAAGGCCCCTGAGTTTATAGAATCATACGACATAAGCCATACCGCAGGCGCTGACACTGTCGGTGGTATGATAGTTTTCAAAAATGGCTCACCATACAAAGCTGGCTATAGGAAATTCATTGTAAAAAATGCAATCGGCGGAGACGATCTCGGCGCTATGCGTGAGGTCTTGACACGCAGGTTCTCACATGTAAATGATGATGAATTCCCGATACTACCTGACCTCATCCTCATGGATGGTGGTGAGAACCAGGTGAATGTTGCACTTGAGGTTTTGCGTGCTGCAAACCTTGACATTCCAATCTTCGGAATGGTCAAGGTCAGCAAGCACAAAACGCGTGCAATCACCACCGGTGGTGGCGAGATAGAAATTCACGCAAAGCGCCGTGTTTTCACACTCGTCTCCGCCATTCAAGAGGAAGTTCACAGATTCGCAATCGACTATCACCACAAGAAACATCAGAGCACAACTAAGAAGAGTGAACTGACCTCGATAGAGGGCATAGGACCTAAAAAGGCCGTTGCTCTTATGACGGAATTTAAGACGCTTGATAACATCAAACGCGCTGACATTGAGACAATAGCCAAGGTAAAAGGTGTCAGTCTTAAGGATGCAGTAAACATAAAGCGCCATTTTTCATAGTTTACAAATTTATTCTTTTAATGGTATAATTAACCGATTATGTGGGAGGCGTTTTATGAGAGTAATTACAGGTACTGCTCGCGGCATGAAACTGCGAACTCTTGAAGGACTTGATGTACGCCCAACAACCGACCAGGTTAAAGAATCTATTTTCAGCATAATTCAATTTGAAATAGAAGGCGCAAAGGTACTCGACCTTTTCGCAGGTTCTGGACAGCTTGGGATCGAGGCGCTGAGTCGTGGCGCCGGCTCTGCGACATTTGTCGACTCAAGCAAGAAAGCAATTGACGTTGTGAGAGAAAATCTTGAGCACACAAAACTCTCACATGCCATAATTAAAAACGAAGACAGTTTAGGCTTTTTGAAATTGACAAAAGATGTCTTTGATATCGCATTTTTGGACCCACCTTATGGTAAAGGACTTATCGATAAGGCATTGCCACTTTTAGTCCCTCACATGTCAAGCGGTGCGGTGATAATTTGCGAGACCTCCAAAGAGGAGACCCTTCCTGACTCTGTTGAAAATTTTGTAAAAGCAAAAGAACATGTCTATGGAAAAATAAAACTTTCGATCTTTAGACCGAAAGAGGAGAACTGAGTATGATTAAAGCAATTTGTCCAGGTAGTTTTGACCCTATAACAAATGGTCACCTTGACATAATCAAGCGTGCAGCTACCATGTTTGATGAGGTAATAGTTGTTGTAATGACCAATTACAACAAAAAGGGCCAATATGCTTTTTCAGAGTAGGAGAGAGTTGAACTTATCAAGGCTTCAACTGCTCATCTTCCAAATGTTAAAGTCGACATTTACAACGGACTCCTTGCAAATTACACAAAAGAAAACGACATAAATGTTGTAGTAAAAGGTCTTCGCGCTCTGTCAGATTTTGACTCAGAATTCCAGCAGGCGCTCGCAAACAAAAAGATGGACCCAAAACTTGAAACAGTATTCATTACAACCAGTGCGGAGTACATGTACTTAAGTTCAAGCTTTGTAAAGCAACTTGGTGACCTCGGTGCAGACATCAGTGAATTTGTGCCAGCTCCTATACACGACTTTGTTTCAAAACGCTTAAGAAAGGATTGATTTCATGGCTTCTATAGATGAGTTGCTCGATGAGATGGATGACATATTGTCGGACGCGCATGGCAAGGCATTTTCAAATAGAATGACTGTTGACGTTGAAGCTTTGAAAACAGTCATTGAAGACATTCGCTTAAACGTTCCTGAAGAGATAAAACAAGCGAAAATTTTGGCGTCTGAGCGCAGAGAAATTTTAAATAAAGCTAACAAAGAGGCCGATGCCAAAATAGAAAATGCGGAAATTATAAGCCGCGATTTACTTGTTGCAGCTGAGGCTCGCGCAAAAGATATGGACATGGAAACAACACGCCGTACTGAGGAAGTAATGCGTGTTGCTCAGCAAAAATCTCAAGAGCTTTTAGCAAATGCTAGAGCAGAGGCCGACAGGCTTGTCTCACAGCAAAATGTTATCTCTGAAGCTCAAACTAAGGCTGACCAAATAAGAGCGTCAGCTGAAAGTTACTTGGACGATGCAAAAGCGAAAGCAGGACGTATTATTCAAGATGCTGACTACCACGCAGAGCAGGAGATGGCTGCTGCAAAGAAGTGGTCGCATGACCTTAAAGTCAATGCAAGTAAATATGTCGATGAAATAGTAAATGAAGCTGACTACCGTATAGGCAGAAGTTTCAATGAAATTCAGCAACTCAAGGAAAAACTTGATGTTGCGGCAAGTGGTGCAAAAGGTTCTGATAAAAAGGCCTCTAAAGATAAGCCACAGAGCAGCAGAGACATAAGCTCAAGTAGTTATGGCATGACTGAAAAACGTGCTCAAAATAAGGCCAGAAACGCTGAAAACGCTTATGGCAATCGCAGAGTAGAGGAGCCAAGTGTAGAGCCAGAGCCTGAGATTATTCGCCATCAGTCAGTAATTGACATCCCTTTAAGTGACGATTTCGTTGCGGCATTTGATGATCCACCGCTTCATGACAGACCAGGCTATAACATTGAACTTTAAAAAATGAAACTATGAGACTAGACAGACTTATCGCTTCCCAAGGGAAGTACACAAGAAATGATGTTAAAAAACTAATAAAGAACGGTCTTGTAGTCGTAGATGGTAAAACAATTGCAACCCCTGACACGAAGGTTGACCCCGCTGTGTCAGAGGTTGTTATTTGTGGAGAGCCATTTACCTACAAGGAACATCTCTACTTGATGCTCAACAAGCCGAAGGGCGTTGTGTCGGCGACCAACGACAAGGTCCATAAGACCGTCCTCGACTTGGTACCAAAGGAGTACATGAGAGACGGTCTTTTTCCTGCCGGACGTCTCGACGCCGACACAACTGGATTTGTCCTCATAACCGATGATGGCGATTTTGCCCATAAAATTCTCGCGCCGAAGACTCACGTCGAGAAGACTTACGAGGCCAAAATCGCAGCTCCTTTATCGGAGGAAGACATAAGAGTTTTAGAGACCGGAGCGGTCCTAAAAGACGGATTTTTATGTCTTCCAGCCAAAATAAAGGTGCTAAATGAAGAAAAAATTGAAATAAAAATTTGTGAAGGAAAATATCACCAAATAAGAAGAATGATAGCCTCCAGAAACAATAAAGTTTTGGAGCTAAATCGGACAAAAATTGGTGGCTTACCACTAGATATAGACCTAAAACCTGGTTTTTGTCGTGAAATTACACAAGAGGAATTACTACAAATAACTAACAAAAATTGATGCGCTTTTTAGTCTAATATAGACTAAGAAGCGCTTCTCTTTTGGTCATTTTTATTAAAATTGACATAAAAAATCGTTGCATTTACCCAATGCATTGTGTAAAATGTATATTACACATTTAGAAATAATGCACAAAGGGGAACAGTGTAATGTCAGATAAACTTTTTCAAAACATTATTTACCAAATGCGTGAAGCAATAGATCGTACTGTCGGTGTAATCGACGAGACTGGCAATATTATTTCATGCAGCGTACTTGAAAAGATGAGACAACCTATAGGTGTTGATGTTGAAAGTATTTTTTCAACTAATACTCCAGTATGTCTTGATGGTACAACTTATCTTACATTTGGCTCACATCTTCGTCATGATTATGCCGTATTCGTAGAAGGCGATGACGAGGAGGCACAAAAGTATGCTCACATTCTCTCTGTATCCCTTGCAAACATAAAGCAATTCTATGATGAGAAATTTGACAGAAGCAACTTCATAAAGAATGTTATCCTCGACAACATTTTGCCAGGTGACATTTTCGTTAAAGCAAGAGAACTTCGCTTCAACAACGACACAACACGTGTAATTCTCCTTATTAGAACTGACGGTCACGAGGACGCTGCTGTCTTTGACATTATTCAAAATCTCTTCCCAGATAAGACAAAGGATTTCGTTATAAGCATCAACGAAAAAGACATTGCTCTTGTAAAGGAAGTTAAAAATAATATCGACCCTAAGGACCTTGAAAAGCTCGCGCATTCTATTTGCGACGCTTTAAGCACAGAAATTTACGCCAATGCTGTAGTCGGCATCGGCACACCTATTGTTGGACTTCGTGAACTTTCACGTTCTTTGAGAGAAGCTCAGATTGCCCTTGAGGTTGGAAAGGTATTCGATACTGAGAAAAATATCGTAAGCTACGACAATCTCGGCATAGCACGTCTTATCTATCAGCTTCCAACAACACTTTGTGACATGTTCCTTCAGGAAGTCTTCAAGCGTGGCTCAATTGAGAACCTTGACCAGGAGACACTTTTCACAATTCAGAAGTTCTTTGAGAACAACTTGAACGTCTCCGAAACATCACGTAAACTCTTCGTTCACAGAAATACTTTGGTCTACAGACTTGAAAAGATCAAAAAATTCACAGGACTTGACCTCCGTGAATTTGATGACGCCATTATTTTCAAAGTAGCGCTTATGGTTAAGAAATATTTGGACTCCAATCCAACAAAGTTCTAAAAACTACTAAATATTGTGGCGTTTTTTGTGCAAGAGTACAAAATTTAGATTTTGGTTACAAAAAGGTAACAATATTTTAATTTTATATGTTATACTATAAACTGTATTGGTGTGTTCACCAGTACAGTTTAATTTTTTCTCAAGGAGATATCGCAAACGTGATTGAATTTAGAAACGTTTACAAAAAGTACGATAGCGGTACAGAGGCACTGAAGAACATAAACTTGCGCATCGATCGTGGCGAGTTTGTATTTATTGTTGGCGCATCTGGTTCTGGTAAAAGTACTTTTCTAAAAACAATAATGCGCGAAGAGGTTCCAACATCTGGAACTATCATGATAAATAACTATGACCTCACAAAGATGACAAATAAGGAAATTCCACATTTCCGTCGCACTATGGGCATAGTTTTCCAAGACTTTAGACTTATACCTAACATGAGTGTCTATGACAATGTTGCATTTGCAATGCGAGTAATAGGCGCAAATGAGAAGGAAATAAGAAAACGCGTACCTTATGTACTGAGCCTTGTAGGTCTTCAGAACAAGGCACGCTCGATGCCAAATGAAATTTCTGGTGGTGAGCAGCAGAGAGTTGCGCTTGCGCGTGCTCTTGTCAATAATGCGACTACAATAATCGCTGACGAGCCAACAGGTAATATCGACCCTGAGATGTCCTATGAAATAGTTGACCTTCTCAACCACATCAATGAAAACGGCACAACGGTTATCATGGTTACCCATGAACATGAACTTGTAAAGAAGTTCAACCACAGAATTGTAGTCATTGACCACGGCTCAGTAATTTCTGACACAGCTGCTGGCAGCACACTCTCTTACGATGAGACAACTGGCTATAAGCCAACTACTGTTGTTGACGACACACCTTATGTAATTGACGAGGTGGATGCTGTAAATCCGGAAGAGAATATTGCTGATGAGATTCAGGCAGGAATCGCTGCAAAGGTTGCAGCATCGGTAGCAGAAGCACTTGATGAGACTGCACCTGCAGTTGCAACACCTGACGAATCTCCTTATGTTGAAGAGCTTGCAGCTTATCAAAAGGCATACGAGAAACAAAGAAAACCACAAGTACAGCCACAAGCAAAACCGAAAGAAGAACTTGCTGGCACAACTTTTGCAAATCTTACGGTCATCGATGGCGTAGATTATTCAAAATATTTTGAAGATGCAGAGGGGGTAGACAACAATGGCTAATGAAAAAAGAAGGTCATTTAACGTAAGCTACCTCACAAAAGAGGGCGTGCGTAATGTTTGGTCAAACAGACTGATGTCCCTTGCATCTATAGCAGTTCTCACATCTTGTCTTGTTCTTATCGGATGTGCAGTAATGCTCTTCATCAATGTTGACGCAATGCTTGAAAATGTCGAGGACCAAAATGTAATTATGGTCTACCTCAATGATGATTTGTCAGAAGCACAAATCAACAAAGCAGGCCAAGACATAAGAATGATTTCAACTGTAGACACGGCTGAATTCATCTCAAAAGAGGACGCCTTCCAAGCTCAACTTGAGAGTCTTGGTGAGGACGCCGCACTTCTTGAGGGACTTGAAGAAAATCCTATGCCTGACGCTTACAAGGTAACTCTTGCAGACCTTATAAACTACGACGAAGTTTTAAAACTTCTTGCAACAGTTGATAATGTACTAAGTGTTCGCGGCAACAGCGATCTTGCAAATCAAGTAAGGCAAATAAGAACGGGTATTACTTACCTCTGCATAGGAATCATAATTATGCTTCTTGTAGTAAGCTTGTTTATTATTTCAAATACAGTTCGTGTAACTATGTACAACAGGCGTCTTGAAATAAGCATTATGAAGGCCGTTGGTGCTACTAATTGGTTCATCCGCTGGCCGTTCATCATTGAAGGCGTCGTAATCGGTATCCTTTCAAGTGTTGTATCGTTGGGCCTTGTATTTGCGTTCTATGAACTTGCAATGTCACAACTTGGTTCAATATTTACACTCTTTGGCGCAGTAAGTATTTCATTTGCACCTTATGCTCTTCCAATGTTTGCTGCTTTTGTTGTTGTTGGAGCGGGCGCAGGCGTATTTGGAAGTATTTTCTCAATGGCTCGTTATCTCAAGGAACAGGGAGGAAGTGTTGCATCAAATGACAATGACTAAAAGAATTATTGCTTTTTCTTTTGCTTTGATTTTTGCCCTGTCATCAATTTTGGTTCCTCTTTATGCTGTCGCTAAAGAGGAGACATACACTCCTACCGAAGAGGAACAGAAGAAGATTGATTCCTATGAGAGCAAAATTGAGGACTTAAAAGAAGAAATAGAGGAATCAAAGCAGAAAGTTTCTGAACTTGAAACTAAAATAGCAGAGACAGAAAAGACTGCTGCCCCTATCCAAGAGGAAATAAATGAACTTCAGTCGCAGATTGATTCGTACAACAGCATGATTTCTGCCTTAAATGAACAAATTGCAGCTCTCAATGCGGAAATAGAAGCTGCTGAGCAAAAGATTGAAGAACTCAAAGTAACTATCGCTGAAAAGCAGGAATTGCTCGGCGAACGCCTTCGCGCCATGTACATGGCCGGAAACATGTCGACAATTGAGATAATCTTTGAAGCTGATTCATTTGTAGACATGCTCAACCGCATTGAACTTATAGCCCAAATTACCCGTAAGGATAATGCTATTGTTCAGGAACTTCGAGCTTCAATTGCTGAGATGGAAGCAACTATCGAAGAACTTGAAGAAAACAAGGTTACTCTTCAAAATTCTGCCGATGAACTTGTCTCCGCAAAGAAGGAAGTTGCTGCTCAGAAAGCTACAGTTGACGCTAAGATGAAAGAACTTGAAAAGCGCATCAACTCCTTGGAAGCTGATAGTGAAGAGCTTGAAGACTATGTAAAAACTCTCAACGCTCAGTGCGATGCTTATGAAGCAAAAATCGAATCTATCGCAAAGGGCGGCTCATCAGGTGATGGTACACCTACTGGTGACTATATTTGGCCATTACAGTATTCTAAGACAACACTTACTTCTTGGTTTGGCGGACGTGTCCTTCAGGGCAAGGCCGGCAACCATGGTGGTATCGACATCGGCGTAAAGGGCGGTACGATGGGCAAAAATGTATCTGCCACAGCCGACGGAACTGTTCTTGCAGTTTATGGTGGTTGTTCTCACAATTACGGAAAGAGCCGTAATAAGAGCGGTACGCTCGGTTGCTCTTGCAATGGTGGATATGGTAACTATGTCATGATTGACCACGGCAATGGTATCGTTTCACTTTATGCCCATTTGACTGACTTTTGTGTCAGCAAAGGTGACTATGTGACTCAAGGAACGGTAATAGGTCGTGCTGGCTCTACCGGACGTTCAACTGGTGCGCATCTCCACTTTGAAATCAGAGTAAATGGTACAAAGAAAGACCCACTCAATTATGTTACTATGCCAAGTGATTGCATAATTTCAGTATAAAGGAGCACTTTATGAGTAGAAAAATTCCACTTGGTACGGCTCTTGCGGTACTTTTTGTAGTAATGGCGGCAACTATCGCCATTACGATGAAAGTATCAATGAGCGTTTATAACAATCTTATAAGTGACCTCTCAAGTAGATCTGCCATGTATGATGATGTGGCAGAAATTGATGAGGTAGTTCGTGAGGATTACTATGGCACTATCGATTCCGACAGTGTCAATTCAGCCCTCGTCGGCGGATACGTTGACGGACTGGGGGACCCTGCGTCATTTTACCTCACAGCAGAGCAATATGTTGTTTACAACAACAAATTGCTCGGTAAAATGTCTGGTACTGGTCTCACATGTTCTTTTAACGCCGGCTCGGGCCGCCTCTACGTTACCGCTGTTGCTAAGAATTCTCCAGCCGCAACAGCTGGCATAGTAGTAGGCGATGAGATAACAAAAGTTGCCGACATCAATGTAACTGATTCAAACTATGAGGAACTTTTGTCAGAACTTGAAGGTGAGAAACTTTCAAGTGTAAATGTGACCTATGTTCACAACGAAACAGAGGCAACAATCAACCTAGTTATGGGATATAGCGTTGCTGCTGTCACCTATAGAACAATCGGTGATGTTGGCTTTATTACCATCAATGGCTTCTATGAAAATGCTGTAGTTCAGTTCGAAGAGGCGATTGATGCGCTAAAATCTGAAGGCGCAAAATCTTTGATCATTGACCTTCGTAACTGCTCTGAGGGTAATGTCGAATATGCAACTGAAGTGCTTGATGTTTTGGTACCTGTTGCAACTGAAGGCACTGGCGCTATGGCCACTGCCATCGATAAGGAAGGCAAGACTGTAAAGACCTATCCTTCTGATTCTGACAGCGTAACTTTACCTATGCTCGTACTCGTAAATGGCGGAACATCCGGTCCTGCAGAACTCTTTGCCTGTGACCTTCGTGATTTCGGTATGGCAGAGCTCATAGGTACGCAAACTAAAGGTATTTGTACACTTCAAGAAATAAAGCGTCTTTCAAATGGTGGCGCCGTAGTACTTACAATAGCTGAAATCAAGCCTTACAAGAGTGAATCTTTCAACGGCGTAGGACTTACACCAGACTATGTAATCTCACTCACAGGTGAGCAGACAGCTCAAATCGGTATCATGTCTGACACCGATGACCCACACATCCAAAAAGCACTTGAACTTCTCTCTAGCGACTAAAATAAATCTGCAAAAAGGCAACGCAAAAGCGTTGCCTTTTCTTTTTGCCAATTTCTTGTAAAAAAATCACAAAAATATCGTTTTTTAAAGGTATTATTTATTGCAATTTATTTATAATTATAATATTATTATAGTGTATATTTATAAGCGCATTTATGCGATTTATAGGGAGGAATAAGTATGAAGAAAAGCAGAAGATTGCTTTCTATGATTCTGGCCATTGCTATGATCTTCACAATGATGCCAGTTTCATTGACAGCAAGTGCTGCGAGCTCGTACAACATCAGCACTGCAAAAGACCTTGTGGATTTTGCAAAGAGTGTTAATACGGGCGACACAAATGCCATAAGCGGAAAGGTTACACTTACAGCTAATATTGACCTTTCTGGCTACGATTGGGTTCCAATCGGTTCCACACAGGAAAACGCTTTCCTTGGAACATTCAATGGTAATGGTTACACAATCAGTGGCATCAACTGCACAAATGGTACAACAGTAAACGGAACAACAACTTACACCAAAGGTGCTTATGGTTTGTTCGGTTATGTTGGTGACAACGACAATGGTGCAGCAACAATCAAGAAAGTTATAATTTCTAACTCCACATTCACAATGGGTGGTAAGAACGTTCTCTGCGGTGCTGTTGCAGGTTGTGTTGTTTCAAAAGTAGGTCTCACTGGTATTCAGACAACGGAATCTGAAATTACACAGTGTGGTGTTACAAACACAGTAACAATCAACGCTGAACTTACAGGCGGTACAAACGCACTCGGTGGTGTTGTTGGTACATTCTCTGGTACATTCTCAGAATGTTATAGCCGTGCAAACATCACTCTCTCAACTGGCAGCAAAAATGTAAACTGCCACGTTGGTGGTGTTGTTGGTAGAGCTGACCGTATCGGCGCTACAGTTACTCTCACAACAAAGACAGAAATTACAGATGCATACTTCGCTGGTACAATTTCATCCGACTCAACCTCAACTAAGGCTTATGTCGGTGGTGTTGTCGGTGGCTCAACCGATAAGGACACACTTGTTGAGTCTCTCGTTGGTATTGACCTCACTGGCGCTGAAGAGCCTGCAATTTCTCGTGTATATAGCGTAGGTACACTTGCAGCGGCTAGCGCAGGCGGTGTTGCTGGTTATAACTGCGGTGGCGTATTTGAGGATTGCTACTATCATGCAGGTACAGCAAGTTACGCTTATCTCGATGACACAGACGATGGTATTTCATCAGTAGCAGGTAGCACATTCACGGATTCTCTTAAAACGAGTAATCTTAAGGGTAGCCTTCTTGAATCTAATAAGTTTGAAGACTCTAGCACATCTTACCCTTATCCAGTACTTAAGAATGTTGATGATAACTGCACAAAAGAAGATGCTGTAGGTTCAGTTTACAACCAGGCAACAATCTACGACATCGCAACTCTCAAAGCAGTAGCAAACCATCCTGATTGGTTCTACACAGTAACTGCTGATATCAGTGGCTATAATGACAATCTTGATTCTTTCTACGGTAATCTCACGTCAACACAAAAAATAAATTATTCAAAAATTTATAATCTTAATAAGTCAACTCAATATGAT
>R04__coassemble_136_pt1 | contig 27167 bp, 24 predicted proteins | sample R04__metabat2_low_PE_025 | metagenome-assembled genome bin R04
TTTTGGTTCTCCAATTTCTTCTATTGAATCATCATAATAATGCAAATAAATTGCGTCTTTAAAAGTGCGGGATTTAATATAACGAAATGCTATTTTGCTGTTAATTTGAAAAGCGAAGTAAATGTTGGTCTTCATAAAATAAAACATGAGGAGATGTATAGCTATTAGAAAGAATAAGGGCATGTACACGGTTGAAGGCGCATTTACAATAATCATTTTTACAGCTCTTTTTATGGCAATTCTTTCTGTAATCTCTATCGTCAAAACAGAAGTTGAGGTTCAATGTGCAATTGACGATGTCGCAAAAATGCTCTCGCAGTATTCTTATGTCGTAACTGGAAATATAAGCTCCACAAATGAGGAGACCACAAGCATCCGTTCTATTTTAGTGAGCACAAAAAGAGAGGTAGTCGCCCACACTATAGGCGCTGCCATTTGTGAAAAAACCGTAAAAGGAAAACTCGACGAAAAAGTTCTCCTTCAAATAGACGGAGGATTTGAAGGCATTGATTTTTTGTCCTCGGATATTTTGGGGGACGGAAAAACCATCAAAATCGTCGCAATTTATAACATTAAAATCAATGCGTTTGGATTTCTTGACAGGACACTTAAAATCAGGCAAGAGGCAAGAACCCTCGCATGGTTGCCAGTTGATGTTGATGAAATACTGGTAAATGATGACACCAGCGATTCTATTTGGAACGATACAAATTTTGCTCGTGGAAAGTACTTCGTGCAAAAAATAAAGAGTGAAAATGTTGCAGTAGCTGTAGCATCTGGTGTTGGAATAGATCTTTATTTCAAAGATACAAAAACGGCAGTTGAAATTACATCGATGAATCTTTTTAGTAGTTCATACTGTTTTTGTGATGGGGATGCGACCGATATAAATTCTTACGCTCCAAATACCGAAACAATAAGTGAGAGAATCGATGAAATCATCGCCGATTTTGGGGAAGACATAGAAAAAATCGATAAAACAATAAAAATGGAGAGCGGGGCCGTAGAGAAATTCGAAGTTCAAGAGAAGGTCCTTTATTTAATAGTCCCAAAAGAGGTTGAGGGCAGCGAAGCTTTTGAGATGTTCTTAAATGAAGAGACAGAGCGGGTAAATTCTGGGAACGGCGTGACAATTGAAATCATTTATGACGAGGAAGCGCTATGAAAATATTTTGTCTTTTAGTACTTCTAATAGCGGGAATTGAAGACATTAAAACGAGAGAGATAAAAAATCTTTATGCCACAGTTTTGGTGATAGTCAAAATAATTTGGCTCATAGTCCCTTTGACAAATCTGAACTTATAAAAAGTGCAGTTGGCTTTGGAATGGCACTTCTTATTTCTCTTCTCTGTTTTCTAATCGCAAGAGATGGAATAGGTCTCGGAGATTTAATTTTGCTCGGAGCACTTGGATTTTTCCTCGGAAGCGAACTCTTTCTCAGCGGATTGCTTATAACTTCAGTAATGTCTTGCCTGTTTTCAATAATTCTATTGGCTGTATTCAAGTTTGAGAAAAAGAGAGAGGTGCCATTTGTGCCTTTTATTTTTCTCGGAAACCTTGTAGCTATGTGCTTGGAGGCGTTTTGTTGAAAAGAAAAATACTGTCGCTCATTCTGCTCTTTATTTGCATTTTTTCCTGGTATTCTGTGCTCTCTGAGCAAAAAAGCGAAAAATTGCAAATAAAAGAATATTTAAACGAAGCGGAAACATTGTTTGAAAAAAAGATCTATGACGATGCAGAAACGAAGTACAAAGAAGTACTTAAAATCGACCCAAACAACAAAGAGGCCCTTTTTGGACTCGCAAACATAAATTATCAAACGGACGAGCCAGATGTGGCATGCGAGTATTTGGAAAAACTCTTGAAAATAACACCAAAAGATGAAGAAACCGCGATTTTGTACTCCAAATGCCTTGTAAGTGGAGGAAAATATTCAAAATCGATTGAAATTTTAAGTCAAATGGAGCAAACGGAGCAGATAAAAGCTGAAATTTTAAGCATAAAATCAATGTATTCACTGGGGTACAAGAATGTAAAACTTTGCCACAACTGGAGCATTGCCTCGGATGATCCTGCGTACTGTACGGTACAAGAGGGTGAGTACTATGCGGTATATAGCAGCCAAGGCAAAAAGATTAGCAAAGGCAATCTTTCGTACATAGGCCATGTCTCAGAAGATGGCAAAACTTATCCGGCAATAAGTGAAAACACTTGGTGTTACGTTGATTCAAGTGGAAACAGGAAACTTGTTCCAGATAAAACTTATAGCTATCTTGGCCCATTTTACAATGGACTTGCTGTAGCAAAATATGAGGACAAATTCGGATATGTCGATGAAAATTTCAATGAATATCATTTCGAATATGAAAAAGCTTATAACTTTAAAGATGGTGAAGCCACTGTTGTGAAAGATGGGAAAGTTCTCATCATAAATTCCGATTTTTCAGTAAAAGCAGAGACGGATTTTACCGATGTTAAAGCTGATGATTATGGATTCACAAATCACTTTGGAAAATCAGTGTTCAAAAATGGCGAAAAATGGTATTTTTGCACATCAAGTGGTGCAAAAGTGGGGAATGTTGAGTGCGATAACCTCTATTTACCACAAGAAAGTGGAGGACTTGTAGCCTTTGAAAAAGACGGTAAATTTGGCTTCTTGAACTTCACGACTGGCGAGGTAGAAATAGCGCCAGAGTACGATGATGCCCTCTCAGCCTCAAATGGACTGATTTCAGTCAAAGTGGGGGATAAGTGGGGGTATATTGACGAAAATAATACGAAAATCACTGAATTTATCTTTGATTTTGCAGGGTCTGTATCAAAAGACGGAACTGCATTTGTCTCGAATGAGGCAGGTTTTGCACTGCTTACATTTTATTTTTTAGCAAAATAAAGAAAGGAAGATAAAAATGACTACAGAAGAGAGATATTACACAACGAAACTTTACCTTGATAAACTTGCTTGTGGTACTGATCCGTTTTCAGGAGAAGAGCTTCCAGAGGATACTGTTCTTAATAACATTTATCTCTGCAGAGCTTTTACATTTGCGAGTTCTGTTCTCGATGAAGTAATAAGAAACGGCTATAGGGTTGGTAAGCCAAAATCGCAGGTCAACTTCATGATAACAGACGAGCAAAAAGCAAAGGTCGTGCTGTCCGAAAACGCCGTGACAGTATCGGTTATCACGGGACGTGTAAACAAAGTTTTAGACGAAGGCGTAAAACGTCTCGTGGCGATACATGTCACTGGATGGCTTGAGGCACAGGGCCTTCTCGTGACAACGAAGAAGGACGACAAGAATGTTAGGGTTGCAACAGAAGAAGGAATTTTACTTGGAATTGAGACCATTGAAGATGATTTCCAAGGAAGAAAAATATACAAAAATCTTTACAGCATAAATGCGCAGGCATTTATCGTTGCCAATCTTATGGAGATTGCAGAGTTTGCAAAGAACGGAATAAAATATGGTGACGATAAGGAAATTGTCGAAGAAAAAGTAGAAGTAGAAAAAGAGAAGCCTAAAAAGGCAAAGAAGAGTACTAAATCTAAAAAAGATGCTTAAAAAAAGAAGCTCCTTCAAGCGAAGGAGCTTCTAAATTTTTATTTGTTTTTAGTTTTTGCCATAAAGTTCAAGGGCCTTTTGCATGACAGTGTTTGCGATTGGGACGGCGGTGCTAAGGCCTGAGCCGCCGCAGTTCTCGCAAACTACGACAATAGCAAGAGGAAGATCGGAGCGCTGGGAGTAACCGACAAACCAGGCGTGGTTTTTGTCGTTTGCGACCTCAGCGGTTCCGGTTTTACCACACATTTGAAGATTAGGGAAACGGCTGTCGCCGTAGTAATCTTCAACATTTGAACGAAGCATTAGGTCAAGTTTGCGCGCATTCGTCGCGCTCATGTAATGAAGTTTTGAAGTTGTCTTGTCTTTTACAAGAGTAGGGTTTGGTGTGTAACCAGTCTTGTTCGCAATCGCGCCAAGGATTGTTATCTCGTGGCAAGGATTGACAAGAGTTGTATATTGGCCAATTCCTGACCAGGCGAGGTCTATGTCATAGGCCTCTGAGACATCGTATTTGCTAGTTGCGCATTTTATGTTATCGACTTTGATCGTTGTGCCAAAGCCGCATTCTTCTGCGGTCGCTGTCATGGCGTCATTGCCGAGTTCTACGGCAAGACCAGCGAAGGCAGTGTTGCAAGAATGCTGGAGAGCTTCTTCGAAGCTCAGTGTGCCGTGTGTACCGGCACAGGTGACTTTGTTGCCGACTGAATTTGTCCAAGCACCATCACAGGTGAATGTTCTAGAACTTATGTCACTTATATTTTCAAGTGCACAGCAAGAGGTGATTATCTTGAAAGTCGAACCAGGAGTGTAGAGGCCAGAGAAAAAGCGATTCATGTAAATGCCTTCGTATTTTCCAGTCTCGTCAGTCGCAATGTCGCTCGGCTTGTTGTAGACATCATAGGTTGGAAGCGAAACCGCGCAGAGAATCTCTCCTGTTTCGTAGTTATAAACACCTATGGTGCCTTTGTTTTTGCCGAGCGCTTTCATCGCAGTGACTGAAAGTTCTGCGTCTATTGTGAGTGTCACATCATTGCCAGTGCCGTTTTTCTTAAGGTTATATATACCGTTTAAAAAACTGTAGCCAGTGAGGTCAGATTTCATCGAGGAGTGAACACCAGTTGAAATGTACCCTGCGGTGTCGCCGACAACATGAAGAGTGGCTTTTCTTATGTTTGCATTATCTGAAAAATATCGCTTGCCGTCCTTCGTCTCGGCGAGGACAACACCATTTCGGTCGTAAATGGTGCCTGCTGCAAGCAGTTCACCATTTGAGTAAAGGTGTTTGTTGAAATCTTTTACAACCCATTTGCCAGCATTGATTTCCATTGTAAAGAAGAGGACAATAAGGCCAGCGAGGAAGGCAACTGCAAAAATATAAAGCCAGTAAGTTCGTTTGAAAATTCTATTCATCGTTACCTCCTGCCCAAGTCCTGTTGTCGGCGGCTTTAATGTAGGCGAGAAGCGCCCAACATGAAATGGTGGATGAGCCGCCACGACTTACAAAAGGTAGTGTTACGCCTGTGAGAGGTAGAAAATCCGTAACACCGAAAATGTTGAGCGCCGCTTGGAAAAGGAAAAGGCCACCTGCGGCGCAACTTGCGATTGAGTAGAAGGCGGAACGCGAGCCTTTTGCACAGCGGACGCTGTGGATGAAGATGAAAATGTATGAGAGTGCGATAAGGAATGCGATTATCATTCCAAATTCCTCACAAACTACACCGAAGACGAGGTCTTCGGTTGCAGCAAAGACGTCGCGAAGGTGTCCGTTTCCTATGCCGAGGCCTAAAAGGCCGCCACTTGTGGCATAGGTGAGGACACGAGTCTGTTGATATCCTCTGCCATTTGGGTCGTCCCAAATATGGTGATATGTTGAAAAACGGTTCATAACGTATTCGGAACGAATAAGGAAAATGAGAGCAACGAGCATGAGCGCGCCCATGATGAGGAACAAGATTGTTCGAATATCACCAGATCTCATAAATGCGAGTACAACGAATGTGAAGAAGAAAATGAGAGCGGTGCCGAGGTCTCGCATGAGGAAGAGCATTCCAATACAAATTACTGAGAAAATAGCATAAGCTGTGAGGCTCTTTGTCGATTGAAGTCGCTCAAGAGTTGCGGCGCCAACGAAAATGAAGGCGACCTTAACAAATTCGGAGGACTGAATTGAAATTCCGCCGAATGTGAGCCAGTTGTAGGCGCCGTTTATGTTCTTTGCAAAGATGAGTGTGAAAAGGAGAAGTCCTATGGCGGCTGCTGCCATAGGGATACGGAACTTTTCAGCACGGCTTACGTTTGCAATGATAAATAGCAGGATGAGATATGAGACAAAGCCTATAAGTACGGCAATAGCTTGAGTTGTAAATTTTTCAGGACTTACGCTTGCAACTATTACAAGGTCAATTCCTGTGAGGAAAAAGGCCACATATTCAAGTGCGAGAGAGGCCTGTTTTAGAACAAAAGTGGATATGATTGACCAGAGCCATTCAAGCAGGAAGAAAGCGCAGAAAATAAAAAGGAATTTTTTATTTGGGACGAATTCTTCTGAGAAAATGACCTGTGAAAATGTAAATATTTGGAATATTGAAATGAGAAGCATTACTGGAAACCAGCGCCCTTTGGTCATTTCTATTCCTCCTTACTTTTTCTTTGCAAATTTTATTGTGAAACCGCAGATTTCAATTATGTCGCCACTCTTGATTGGCATACACTCAGTTACAGGTTGTCCGTTGAGAAGTGTGCCTGCTGCTGAGTCGAGGTCCTCGATTATCCAGCCGCGTTTCTGCCTTGAAATTAGGGCATGCGCCCTTGAGACTGTCGGTGAATTTATGCGAATTAATGCATCGTCACTTCTACCAAGTAGAACGTTCTCATACATATCGATGTTTACGCGTTCTTTTGTAATACAGTTTTCGAGATAGTAGCCTGTGACAAATTCCTTTGGAAGAATGATGTCGCCCGTGTTAAACACAGAGTCAGACTCAAGCAGAGTAGGATTTTTCTTGATGATTTCCTCCTCGTCGATGTCTTCCTCCTCATTTTCTAAAAATGAAAAGACTGCATTTCCGAAGGTTACTGTGTCGCCGCTTCTAATCTCAAATCCCCTAAGGTAGACATTGTCGAGAGTCTCTTTGTTTACGAGTGTTCCAGTTTTTGAATGTGTATCAAAAACGAGCCACTTGCCACCTCGTTTTACAATTACGGCGTGGAAACGGGAGACTGTTGAATAGCCGAGTACTATGTCGCAGGCGCGACTTCGGCCTATTGAGGTCTCAAAACTCGTCAGTGGAATTTTGTCGCCATTTGCCGTATTTACGAGAAATCCAAGTGTGCCGACTTTTTTGTTTCCATGCACGAGAGACCGTCCGCATAAGAGCACTATGAAAAGCGCTAAAAGCGGAAGTATCCAGCGACTGAAACTTGCTACAAATGCCATACTCAAAATTCCACCTCCTTCTTTTGGAAATTGTAACAAATTAATTTATTATTAACAATACTTCAATTGCTTTGACATATTAATTATTACTATGTTAAAATTCTATCGTTTGAACTACATTTTGGTGGGAGGATATGAACTTGAACAGATTAGACATAAGAAGTTGGAGCAAAGCTGAAAAAGTTTCTGCTTCACTTCATGATGAAATGATTCATCGTCTTGACGCTTATCCTATTGGCGCATGCCAAGTGGATACAGTCCTAGGCTTTGTGACGCTTGCGCACGCGCAGTCCTGCGGAAAGTGTGTGCCTTGCCGTGTCGGACTTGCACAGGTTGAAAACCTTTTAAAGCAAGTCATTGACGGAAAAGGGACAGCGGCAACACTTTTAGAACTTAGTGCGCTCGCAACAACCATTGCCGACTCATCGGACTGTGAAGTCGGCGCTCATACAGGCAGACTGGTACTTCGTTCGCTTGAGGCATTCAAGGACGAGTATAAGGCACATGTGGAGACAGGTTTCTGCAATGCAAAATATGCGGCAATTCCTTGTGTTTCAAAGTGCCCTGCAGGTGTGGATATTCCTGGTTATGCAGCACTTGTTGCAGAGGGAAGACTTGACGATGCAATCCGCCTCATTCGTAAGGATAACCCATTCCCAACAGTTTGTGGTTACATTTGCGAACATCCTTGTGAGAATAACTGCCGCAGAAAGATTGTAGATACAGCAGTTAACATCCGTGGCATTAAGCGTTTTGCTGCTGATAACAGTCAAAATGTACCTGTACCAAAGCCTATGGATAACACTGGCAAGACAGTTGCAGTAATCGGCGGTGGTCCTTCAGGACTTACAGCAGCTTACTATTTAGGTCTTATGGGACACAAGGTTACTGTCTTTGAACAAAGACAGAAACTCGGCGGTATGCTCCGCTATGGTATTCCAAGTTACAGACTTCCAAGAGAACGTCTTGATAACGATATAAATTCTATCCTTTCAAATGGCACAGAAGTAAAACTCGGTGTCTCTGTTGGTAAGGACGTATCTTTCGATGAAATTCGTAAGCAGTATGATGCTGTTTATGTTTCAATAGGCGCTCACACATTTAAAACAATCGGCATTCCTGGTGAAGACGCAGACGGCGTACTCTCAGCAGTTGAACTCCTTCGCGGAATCGGCGACGAGCAGTACCCAGATTTCACAGGCAAGAAGGTTGTAATTATCGGTGGCGGTAATGTTGCTATGGACGTAACTCGTACTGCTCTTCGCCTTGGCGCAGAGAGTTCAACTATCGTCTATAGACGCCGTCAAAACGATATGACGGCGCTTCCTGAGGAAGTTGAAGGCGCACTTGCTGAGGGCTGTGAGCTCGTAACTCTTGAGTCACCTGTACGCATCGAGACCGATGCAGAAGGTAAAGTTACAGCGCTCATAACACAGCCTCAGATGATAAGCACAACTGACGCGTCAGGTCGTCCTAGACCTGTCGCTGCAAACAAGCCAGAGCGCAGAATCGAGGCCGACATCGTTGTTGGTGCGATAGGCCAGGCTATCGAATTCGAAGAATTCGAAAAAGCTGGTATCGCCGTAACTCGCGGCACTTTTGATGCGCTCTCATCTGGCGCAGTTGAGAACTTCGACGGTCTCTTCGTCGGAGGCGACTGTGTAAGTGGCCCTGCAACTGTTATCCGCGCTATTGAAGCTGGTAAAGTTGCGGCAGCAAACATTGACAATTACTTAGGATTTGATCACAAGATTTCAGTTGACATCGAGATGCCTAAGAAACGCTTTGGCGACCACAAAGCTTGTGGTAGAGTCAACATGAACGAGCGTGAAGCAAACATAAGAAAGCACGACTTCGAAGGCATCGAAAATGGCATGTCAAAAGAGGAAGTCGAGCAGGAGGCAGGACGTTGTCTCCAGTGCGAGTATAACGGACTAGGATGCTTTAAAGGAGGTCGAGTAACAGAATGGTAAATTTAACTATTAACAACAAAGCTGTTTCTGTACCAGAGGGTACAACAATACTCGACGCCGCAAAGTCTGTCGGCATTAACATTCCGACACTTTGCTTCCTTAAGGAAATCAATGAAATTGGCGCATGCCGTGTCTGCCTTGTAGAAATTGAAGGCGTAGAGAGACTCGCGGCATCGTGCGTGACAATCGCTGAAGAGGGCATGGTAGTAAAGACAAACAGCCCTCGCGTTCGCGCAGCTCGTAAAACAAATCTTGAACTTATCCTCTCCGAGCATAACTGTCACTGCACAAGTTGCCCTCGTTCCGGCAACTGCGCACTTCAAGATTTTGCAAACAATCAGATTGTAAAAGAGGACGTATACGAGAAGAACTTCGAGGAGAAGAAGTGGGATGACAGTTTTGCTCTTATCCGCGACAATACAAAGTGCATTAAATGTATGCGTTGTATCTCCTTCTGCGATAAGGTTCAGACACTCGGTGTCTGGGACATGCTCGGCAGTGGTGCAAAGACAACTGTAAACGTTCGTGATGGCAAGAACATCCGCGACGTTGACTGTTCACTTTGCGGACAGTGCATCACTCATTGCCCAGTTGGCGCTCTCCATGAGCGCTCCGACACAGACAGAGCGTTCGAAGCAATAGCAGACGAGAACAAAGTTGTAGTAGTACAAATCGCGCCAGCAGTTCGTGGCGCTTGGGGCGAGTCTTTAGGCCTTGCGAGAGAGGACGCTACAATCGAAAAGATGACAGCGGCCATTCGCGCAATGGGCGTTGACTATGTCTTTGACACAGACTTCGCAGCTGACCTTACAATCATGGAGGAGGGCTCCGAATTCATCGAGCGCCTCACTCATAGGGATCAGTATAGTTTCCCAATGTTCACATCCTGCTGCCCTGGTTGGATTCGCTTCATCAAGACTCAGTATCCTGATATGCTCGCGAATCTCTCCACAGCAAAATCTCCTCACCAGATGTTCGGCGCTCTTCTCAAGGGTTATTTCGCACAGAAACTCGACATAGCACCTGAGAGACTCTATGTCATCTCAATTATGCCTTGTGTTGCAAAGAAATCCGAGTGTGATATCCCTGTAATGCAGGATGAAAACGGCATTCGTGACGTTGACCTTGTACTTACAACTCGTGAACTCGACCGTATGATTAAGGCAGAGTCCATCGACGTTGCAAGCCTCGAAGATTCCGCATTTGATTCACCATTTGCAGCCGCAACTGGTGCTGGCGTAATCTTCGGTGCAACTGGCGGCGTTATGGAGGCAGCGCTCCGCTCCGCTTATTTCCTTGTAACAGGAAAGAATCCGGACGCTGACGCTTTCCAGAACGTACGCGGTATGGACGGTTGGAAAGAAGCAACTGTTGAAATTAACGGAATCAAAGTTCGCGCAGCGGTAGCGTCAGGCCTCGGCAATGCAAGAAAGCTTATCGATGCTGTACGCGCCGGCGAAGTAGAATATGATTTCGTAGAAATCATGGCTTGCCCAGGCGGATGCTCGGGCGGCGGCGGACAGCCTATCGCTTTCAACGAGGAGCTGGCAGAGGACCGCGCAGCGAACCTCTACTTCCTTGACAAGACAGCAAATCTCCGCTTCTCACATGAGAATCCAGACGTAATAAAGCTTTATGAGGACTTCCTTGAAAAGCCAAATTCACATGTTTCTCATAAGTATTTGCACACAGAATATGAAAGTTGGACAGTAAAATAAACAATTTATTACATAATAATTGAATTTGTTCATAATATGTTCACATTTATATTTTATTATCATCGTATATACTCGATTATAAAGGGGAGTAACTTATGTTCACATCACTTGGTATTGGTTGTATCGCTATTATTGCTATAATGCTTATGGCAATGTGCATGGTATTTGCTGTAGCTGCAATTCTTATTATGTACACAGGTCGTGCTGCTCAGTATGACAGAGCTGGTAAGAAGATGGCAAAAGCTGGCAAGCCAAAGAAAGAAAAGAAATCAAAGAAGAAATAATTTAAGTCTATGAAGAAAGCCCGCTTGTGGTTACCAAGCGGGCTTTATTTTCACGGAAGGTGGTGAGAGTATGTCAAACGATTTCTATGCTTTTATTTCTAGAATGAAATACATCGATAGATGGGCACTTATGAGAAATACTGAGGAGGAATCTCTAACTCAGCATTCCTATGAAGTAGCAGTAATCGCGCATGCTCTTGCTGTAATTTCCAATAAGCGACTCGGCACAAACTATGATGCCGAGAAGGTTGCGCTTATTGGACTTTTCCATGACACCTCTGAAATTCTCACAGGTGACATGCCAACTCCTGTGAAATATTACAGTCCTGAGATCACAAGTGCTTATAAGGAAGTGGAGAAGGTCGCAACTGGAAAACTTCTTCAAATGCTTCCGGAGGATCTCCGAAGCGAGTACAGTGATCTCCTCCTTCCAGAGGAGAAGGACGCAGAGCTTTGGAAACTTAACAAAGCTGCCGACAAAATCAGTGCACTTATCAAGTGCATTGAGGAGCAGAAGGCAGGAAACAAGGAGTTTGACAAAGCTCGCGAGAGTACAGAAGCTTCAATTCATGCTATGAATTGTGAGGCAGCAGAAATCTTTCTTACAGATTTTCTGCCGAGCTTCGAATTGACTCTCGACCAACTTAGGTAGTAAAATATTTTGGTAATAAATTTGGGAGGCAATTATTATGATTAAAGTTCCAATCAATGCTATTCTTGAAAAAGTAGCTGGCTGGCTTGGAAAACTCAGTGATAAGGTTCAGCCTCTTGTACATAGTGGTAAAGTACAGGAGTTTTGGGATTGGGTAGACAAGAAATGGTATCGCTCAGACCTTCATAACGGAGTCAAAGATCCTAGAAACATCAAATAAGGAGTCGCTTTATGTATTGCGTATGTTTAGACCTTGAGGGCGTCCTCGTTCCTGAAATTTGGATTGCATTTGCAGAAGCTGCAGGCATTCCAGAACTCAAGCTCACAACAAGAGATGAGCCTGACTACAATAAACTTATGAACTATAGACTTGCTATTCTCAAAGAGCACGGTCTTGGTCTTAAAGAAATTCAGGATGTTATTGCAACTATTGATCCTATGCCGGGTGCAAAGGAATTTCTTGATGCTCTTCATGAGTTTACACAGGTTGTAATAATCAGCGACACTTTCTCACAGTTCGCAAAGCCACTTATGAAGAAACTCGGTTGGCCTACAATTTTCTGCAACGAACTTGAGGTTGCAGAAAACGGCGAGATAACCGGTTTCAAAATGCGTTGCGAACAGTCCAAACTTACGACTGTTAAAGCTTTGCAGTCCGCTGGCATTGAAACAATCGCAAGCGGTGACAGCTTTAACGACCTTGGTATGATTCAGAACTCAAAAGCAGGTTTTCTCTTCAAGAGTACTGATAAGATTAAAGCAGATTATCCACAGATTCCAGCATATGAGACATATGATGAACTTCTGTCAGCAATCAAAGATGTAATCGGAGGTTAAATTATGGAAATCAAAACAAGTAAAGAAAATGAAGTATTAAACATAGCGCTTCTCGGCAGACTTGACACAGTAACTGCTCCAGACCTCGACAAAGTTGTACGAGAGATGGACGACGATGTTAAATCACTTAATTTTGATTTTTCTGGCCTCGAGTACATCTCATCTGCAGGACTTCGCGTTCTTCTCGCAGCTCAGAAAATCATGAACACAAAAGGCGAGATGGCAATCACAAATGTCTCCGCTGACATCATGGAAATCTTCACCATCACAGGTTTTGTAGACATCCTTACAATCAAATAAACAAAAACAAAAAAAGACCCGCTCGGCCGAGCGGGTCTTGATTTTTATTTATGCTTTTCTCTCTTCGAGTTCTTTGCAGATTCTGTCAAATTCATCCTCGTCAAGTTTGTAATGCTTCTTGTAAAGGATATAAGATGCTGACATAAAGATGAGGGAGATTGCAACCATAACAATGAGGAGGCCTATGATTTGGCCATTTCCTGCACTTGTGATTACGCTCTCGATGAGTGTGGATTTTTCCTCATCGGTGATTGCGCCCTGTGCTGCCTGGCTCTCATAAGTTGAGATTTGATTTGTATAATCTGTAAGTTTGAAGATTATGTATGAGAGAGATGTGAAAGCAACGCAAACTGCGGATGCAAGTTTTGTGAAGAAAGGACGGATTGATGCGATGATAGCATCATCACGAGTACCAGTCTTGTACTCGTTGTACTCAACAGTGTTGAGAATTGAGATCATCATGATAAGGTAGAAGCCATATTGGCCGAAGTTTGAAACCATGAAGCCCATTGTGAGTACCCAGAACTTGAGCATTGAGCCGTGAGGAAGAAGGAGTCCTGCGCCGATCATAACGATATAGCCAACAATTGCAGCGATCATCATAATCTTCATAAGTGGCTTTCTGTTGATTTTCTTTGAAATCATAGGGTAGAAAATCATAAGGAATGCTGTTGCTACCATACCTACTGTTGAGAAGGTTGAATAGAGACCACCGCTGTAACCAAATTCAAAGTAGATGTAGGTTGAACCCATACCACCGAGGATTAAGTCATTTCCTATTTGCTGGAAGAGGAAGATGAGTGAAATCCAGAGAAGTTGGTCGTTGTTTTTTATTGTTGTTATAATCTTTTTGAAGCTTATTGGAGGGACGTCCTCTTTTTCATATGAGCGATCCTCGTGAACACCGAAGAGTGTGAACATGAGGAACGCAGGTGCGATTATAGCGATGCCAAGGGCTATGAGCCCGTAGGCGGTAATCGCACTGCCACCGAGCGCATTCTTACCGGTGGTGAGAATCGGGAGCACGATTGTAAGAAGAGTGCCGCCGATTCCTGCACAGAGGTTTGTGCGCGAGGTGAACTTGTCGCGGGCATTTGCGTCAGTGCCAAGCGACGGAATCATACCCCAGTATGAGATGTCATGCATGGTATAAGTTATACTATACATAAAATAAAGGAAGCCAAAATACCAAACGAACTTCCAACCCGTTACCACAGGGTTAAACATAAGATAAATTACAACGGATGTTGTGAGAATGCCGATAAGGAGCCAAGGTTTAAATTTGCCCCATTTTGTACGTGTACGGTCAACAATGTTTCCCATAATTGGGTCGTTGAGCGCATCGAACACACGCATAGCAACCATAATAGCGGTGATTGCTGCGAGCTGAGATGCTGTAGGTCCAATTGCAAAGAGGATAAATGTGAGCATATAGTTCGTAACAAGGGCATAAACCATATCTCGTCCTATTGTGCCTATTGGGAAGCAAAATAAATTTTTCTTATTTGTCTTCTCGTCCATAAGGATACCTTCCTTCAAATTTATTACATTGATATTATAGCACAAAAGGTTGTATAATAAGTATGCTTTAATTTATTCAAAGGAGATAAAATTTATGAACGTTGAAAATGCTATACTCAGTTTCATCTTTGACATTGCAAACGTATTTCTTATCGGCCCTGAAAACAAGGCTGTTGCAGCTTACACAAATGTAAAAGAAGAAGTTGACGTACGTTATTCAGACAAAGCAGCTCCTTGCGTTCTTGATATTTATTATCAAGAGAAGAAGCCTGCTACTAAGAGACCTGCAGTAATCAACATTCACGGCGGTGGACTTATCATCGGCGATAAGATCAACTCAAAGTGCTATTGCTATGAGATCGCAGGCGAGTCAGACACAATTGTTTTCAATATCAACTATCCACTTCCAAGTAAGGACATTCCTTTCTTTGAGAAGCTCGACCCTAAGGGCAGCCATAGTGATGATTGGGTATTCCCATTCGCATTTAAGACACACATGGATGCTATCCAGTTCGTAATCGACCACGCTGACGAATACGGCGTTGACCTTGACAACGTATTCATCGCTGGTGACTCTGCTGGTTCAGAACAGACAGCAATGCTCATGGCATGCTACTGCTCAGAGGAGTACAGAAACGGCCTCGGCGTTACATTCCCAGCAATCAATCCTAAGGGCTACATTATGAACTGTGGTCTTTACAACATGGACATCTACAAGTACATCCCAATCGGCCGTGTAATGTGGGTTAAGTTCATGGGCGACAAGGCTCCTCATAAGAATCCTCTTTGGAAGTATCATAATCCTATTCCTTATCTCAACGACAAAGCACAGAATGCATTTGTTGTTCGTGGTCTTACAGACATCCTTACAATCGGTCAGTCTGGCATGATCTATGCAAAGCTTAAGAAGGTTGGAGTTCCTACAAAGTTCTACCTAGGTTACAACCCTCTTGATTCTTTCCATGATTTCTTACTCTCTCCTAAGAAGGAAGGAAAGAAAGCTATGGCAGCAACGCGTGATTGGATTGCAGATTGTTCTAAGAAATAAATAAAAATTAAGACCCGCTCGGCCGAGCGGGTCTTTTTTGTTTGCAATTGGTGGGTCATCTTTCTATAATAATTTTGAATAGAAGGTGAGGCAAATGAAAAGGACTACACTTTGTTATATAAAGCAGGATGATTCTTACCTGCTGCTTTTTAGGAATAAAAAGCAGCACGATGAGAACGAGGGCAAGTGGGTAGGCGTCGGCGGAAAAGTCGAGGAAGGCGAGACGCCGGAGCAATGCTTGCTCCGCGAGGTCAAAGAGGAGACAGGTCTCACTTTGACCTCATACAAATTCCATGGAATAATAGGCTTCCACTCGGACGAGTGGGAAGACGAGGACATGTACCTCTACTCCGCCGACGCCTTCACTGGTGCCCTCGTACCAGAGTGCCCGGAGGGCACTCTTCGCTTCGTCGCTCGTGACGAAGTACTCTCCCTTCCTATGTGGGAAGGGGACAAGTACTTCCTCGCCCCGCTCCTTCGCGGCGACGAAACAATCAAAATGGACCTCTTTTATGAGGGTGAAAAACTCAAAAAAGTGGAAAAATAAATCAAAAGTGCGTAAATTTGGTATGGTTTTGCGTAAATTCGGTTATGTTAAATTCTTTTAATATGGTATAATTGTTTAAATATTTTTAATAACTTTGTTATTATAAAGGAGGAGAAATGACTATGAAGAGAGCAGTTGCAATTGCTTTAGCACTTACAATGATTCTTTGCATGTTCAGCGGTTGCGCAAAGGAGACAGAGAAGGAGAAAGTTGAAATTTTTATCAACGTTCCTATTCTCACTGCAGAATGTGTTGCAAATGAAGATCTTGAAAACACCTCAGAGATTATCAAATATTGTTGGGATAAATTTGCAGCTCAGTATGACAAGTATGATGTTTCACTTAGAACAGACAACGGAGTTGAAACAGTATTTAATTTTGAGCAGACAGATTATCAGGCAAATATTCCTGACACTTACGGCACAGAAAATTGCCCTGACATCTCTTTCGGCGGTTATTTTACAATGTCCGGTTACATCTATGACGGATACATCGTTCCTCTTGATGACATTATAACTGACGAAATTCGCGCCGACTTCTCCGATGCAACTTGGGCACAGTCCAAGGGCTCAAATGGCAAGACCTATCTCATGCCTTATTATTCACTTCAAAACGTTCTCTGCTTTAACAAGGACTTGTTCAAAGCATGTGGCCTTGACGAATATATAAAAGATGAGGATGTTATCCAGGGTTGGTCACTTGAGGAGTGGGACGAGATACTCTCAACTCTTAAGGCAAAGCTTCCAAAGAATACTTATCCTATGATGATGTATGCGAAGAACAACCAGGGCGACACCCATACAATGGTACAGCTTCGCTGCATGGGTTCAAGTTTCTTTGATGAGGACGGTCTTTTTAATCTTAGCACAACAGAAGGTATCGCTGGCCTTCAGTGGTTCAAGGACAATTATAATAAGGGCTACTATCCACCACAGTGTGAGAAACTTGAAATTGCTGACTGCACTCAGATGTTCATGAACGGACAACTTGCAATTTATGTTTGGAACTCAGCGCTTGCAACTTCGATGGAAGGCATGAATGTTGGATATGTAAACTTCCCATCTTCAACATCTGCTGGCGCAAACAGCAACTGGATTACAGGTTTCATGGTGTTTGACAACGGCGACGAGAAGAAAATCGAAGTTGCAAAGGATTTCATCAAATACATCTATGAGACACCTGAACTCCTTGACCTCTCAACAGCTGGTCAGCCTTGTTCAATCTCTGTAAATGAACGTTGGGCTGATAAGCTCCCACTTGGTACACAGCTTGCTGCAAACGATGTCAACGCTGTTGATTTCACAGCAAATAACCCTAACTGGGCAGGCGTAAGACAGGCATTTTGGCCTCACATTCAAGCTCTCCTTTCAGGTAAGGAAACAGCAGAGGAAGCTGCAGCAGGTATCGATAAGGATTGCAACGAGGTAATCACTTCCGTTACAAGAACACTTCACGAATAAAGGTGGAAAACTTTTATGGCAAACAATGCTATAAATAAGAACAAAAAAATATCCGGACTGCCAAGACGCACTGCCATTATTATTATTATTATTATTATGGCGGTCCTGCTCTTCGTCTCTTTTCGAGTGCTTATATCGGATGTTAATGATTTGATTTTAAGTTATAACATCAGCACAATGAAGGAACTTTCACTTCATGATGAGAAATCAATTGAAAATTCGGTTGAGCTTCGCTTTGAGCAGTTAGAGACTATGGCGGCAGAGCTTGAAAAGCAAACTTTTTCAAGTGAGGATGAATTTTTGTCTGCCCTTAAACGAGTTGCAGATTATGTGTCTTATGCAAATTATGTCTCTCTCGTAAATTCAGAGACTGGCGTGGAATATCAGTCTTCTGGCATTGTCTACCAGAGTAGTAGTAGTAGTAGTCTGCTTTCTGGCAAGACGGAAAAATTTATCACAAGACAAAATATCAACTGGTACTTTAAGGAAAATTCAAAAGAAGTTTTAATTGAAGCCATACCTATTAGCATCACATACGACAATGTAGATTTCGATTGGCTTCTCTGTGAATTCCCTGTTGATACTCTTGAGTCAGAACTTAAAATTACCTCCTATGATGGACAAGGCTATTCCTCAGTTGTTGATGGTGAGGGTAATTACATCATCAATATTTCAAAGACGCACAATTTCATGACATACGATAACTTCTATGAAGACATGGCGGACATAACGCTTGAAGGTTATAGTGGTGTAGATGAACTCCTTACTACTACTACTACTACTGGCGCAACTTCCGTAATTTATACAAAAGACGGCGTCGAGAATATCATGGTTATAACAGCAATCGACTTTGCTGATTGGTACTTCATTACGACAGTTCCAGCATCTGTTTTTAACACACAGACAAATGCGATTGTCCGTCTTTTCATGATTTTGCTTGCAGCAATCGTTATGGTTGGTATCGCTGCCGCTATCCTGCTCCTCTACCAGAGGAGGCAGAGGGAAGTACTCCAACACGCAGAGATTGCGAACAAGGCAAAGACGGACTTCCTCTTCAACATGTCGCACGACATCCGTACACCTATGAATGCAATTCTAGGTTACACGGATATCGGCCTTAGACATGCTGATGATACCGAGCAGGCACAGGCAAGTTTTAAGAAGATTAAAATGGCTGGAAACCATCTTCTAAACCTTATAAATGATATTCTTGAGATGAGCCGAATTGAATCAGGTAAGGTTGAACTTACAGAGACGCCGCTTGACATGAGAAGGTCGATAGCTGGAATCGTTCAGATGAATCAATCTCTCGCAACTGCGAAGAGTATTGATTTTGAGGTCGATGTTGACGGAATCAAAAACCCTTATGTTTATGCCGACGAGCTTCACATAAACGAAGTAATAATAAACCTCATCTCAAATGCAATAAAATACACACCTGAAGGCGGCAAAGTTTGGTATACAGCTCACCAACTTGGCGATGTACGAGACGGTGTTGTGAACTATCGCTTTGAAATTTCCGATACTGGTATTGGCATTTCAGAAGAGTTCCAAAAGCATCTCTTTGAGGCATTCTCAAGAGAGGAATCCTCAGGTGTTTCAAAGATCGAAGGCGCAGGTCTTGGCCTTTCAATCGTAAAGCGTATTGTAGACCTCGCTGGTGGTACGATAAGTGTTAAGTCTAAGCTCGGTGAAGGTTCCACCTTCACAGTCGAGTTTGCGTTTAGAGTAATGACCGATGAGGAGATTGCCACATTCGTGGCAGAAGCCGACGCATCGGTCGAGATACCATCGGAAGATAAATTCGCTGGCAAGCGAATTTTACTCGTTGAGGACAACGAGATGAACCGCGAGATCGCGACAGAGATTTTGACCGAGGCGGGATTCAATGTTGAATCCGCCGAAGATGGCGAACTCGCTGTCGAGGCCGTAGCCGAAAATGGCATTGAATATTTTGATTTCATCCTTATGGATATTCAAATGCCTGTCATGAACGGCTACGAGGCGACGCAAGCGATTCGCTCGCTTCAGGACGGCGACAAAGTCCCAATCATTGCCCTCTCGGCAAATGCCTTTGCCGAGGACAAAGAGGCCTCTCTCGCCGCCGGCATGAACGACCACGTCGCAAAGCCTATCGACGTGAAGTCGCTCTTCGCAACTCTCGCCAAATTCCTATAGCCAAAAAATAAAAAATTAAAGCAAACCAAAAGCCGAGTCGTCCGACTCGGCTTTTAATTTTAGGTATTGATTTTTTGGCATTAGGGGGGGTACAATAATTATGTATTTTTATAATTATAAGGAGATGTGCGCTTATGAAAAAATCCATTTCAGTTGTGCTCGCAGTTACCCTTTTGCTGACAATCCTCATACCGAGCCTTGCAGCCTTCGCTGTTCCAACAGAATATACTGTTAAATTTGCGGCCTATACATACAGCTATTATCAAGCAGGATTTACAAATCTCCCTAATACTATTACTGGAGAGATAACAGGCGAATTTTGGCAGTTCACAGTACCAACTAGTCCTCTCCCAGAGTATGACTATGACGGTGTAAAAGGTACACTTTTATATTATGATGTTCGCTATGGTGGAGCTACTGAAAAATCAGAGGGCAAAGTATTTCCTGGTGACACTGTCACCGTAAGTGCTGCTGATGCTACAACAGTTTATCTCACTCCAGAAATTGCACGCGAAGCAAATTATGAAGTAATTTGGAGATTCTATGGTGTAGACAAGACAGACCTTAGCATGTCGGGCTTAAAGCTTACTGTATATGCATACAATACAGCAGAAGAACCGCCTTATGCTGACATGTCCCGCTGGACCTATGACCTCAAAATCGAAGATGCAGACCTCAAACTCGATAAGGAAGATGGCTGTGTAGTAGCCACTTGGAAATTCACTGGTTGCGATTCGCTTACGGAACGCGTAGAACTTGAGTTCACAGAGCCTACAATTTCTGGTTATGTGCTTGATGAAACTAAAAGTGGAATTGACCAGCAAGATTATAATTCTGAGTTACACAGCTATTACTACAAAGTAATTGAATCTGTCAACATCACAATTGATGAGCCAGAGGAAGGAAACACACCAGACTTTGATGCTACAATCAAAACTGTAGACAGTAAATCTGCAAAACTTGCTGGCGTTTATTGGTATAAAGGCGAAGATGAAAACGAACTTGAGAAGACATACAAGTTTGAGCTCGATAACACCTACCATTGCTATCTTACACTTTCTGCTAACGATGTAGAGTCATCTGCCACAGACCCATTCCCATTTTACGTTTTCACAAAAGATACAAAGTTCTTTGTAAATGGTGAAGAATTAAAGGCTGACAACTGCCATTTTTATGTTAGAAGTGAAATTGCAGAAGGTGCCTATACACTCGTAGATTTATCGGCAATTTTTGAACTCACAGACGACCCAGAGGAACCAGAAAATCCAGAAGCTCCAGATGGTGATGGTGCCGATACTGGCGACAGCACCAACATCTTACTTTGGGCAGTTCTCGGCACAGCATCTCTCACAGCCGCAATCCCAACAACCCTTTATCGCAAAAAGTTAGAATACAAATAATCCTATAAACCAAAAAGTTCCACCCGTCAAAAGGTGGAACTTTTTTTGTTCTAAATTTTTGAATGCTCATTTATCCATACAAGGAGTATAAATTTGTACTACTTTTTATTTGCATTTAGTTTCCGTGTCAAGCAAAATAGATTAAGTAGATATTATGTTTTTTAATAAAAGACTTGCAAATATATATATATGTATATATAATTGAACCACCAAAAATTAGGAGGTTTAATTATGAAAAAGGCACTCGCAACAGCACTTCTCGTAATCCTCGCAATATCAATTTTTACAATCACATCATTCGCTGCAACAAAAGATGTTACACTAATCGATGAAGGCTTTGAAAATGGCATTCCAAACGGTTGGATAAACACTAATGAAGGTAGTGTTTCAACTGATGTTTGGGTATACAAAACAGAAGCTTATGACGGCATTTCTGCGAAAACAGGAAATGGTTATCTCCTTAGTGATGCATTTTCAGATGATATGGCTTGCTTTATTGCATATTTAGCAACAACTGAGGTAGATTTATCTGATGCGACATCTGCAAAATTAACCCTTTCATATAACATCCCTTATGACAATCAATGTGGTTTTGTTGCTCTTGTATCAGATGGTGCAAATGATAAAGGCGAAGAACTTTTTGATGAAATTGATTTCGAAGCATCCAATGGCTGGGAAACAATGACAGTAGAAATTCCAAGTGAATTTTTAAAAGACGGCGTTAAAATTATATTCAGAGCATGGTTTGATGATTCTGAACAGTTTTACCTTGATGATGTAAAACTTGTTAAGACTGTTGAGGCTAAGACATATTCAGTTTCATACAAGTTTGAAAGCGCAACAGAAGGCAAAACTCTTCCAAAGGAAGTAACAAATCTTCTTCCAGCAGCTAAGGACTATGATGATGGTTCAACAATCACACCAACATTTGCTCAGTCAGTAACAGTTGATGGTGGTAAGTGGGTTGTAGCTAAGAAAGATGCAAAGGACGCTGTAAATGGCGCTGATGTTACAAATACTTATTATTGGGAATTTGTAGCAGACGAAACACCAACAGGCGATGAAGACCCAGCAGGTGAGGATCCTACAACAGGCGACGCTACACAGATTGGCGCTCTCGTTTGCCTCATGGCAGTAGCTGGCACAGGCGCTGTTGTTTTAAAGAAAAAAGAATTTTAAATAAGACAAATAAACTAAAAAAATGAAAAGAAAGCCGAGTCGGATGACTCGGCTTTCTTGTTATTCAAGGCATTTGGCCTTGAGGGCGGCCTTTTGGGAAGGCGTAACGCAAAGGGCAGTGGACAGGAAATTGTCCACTGAGCCATAGGTGGCGTTTATGCCGTCAAGGGCCGCCAAAAGGAACTCTTCGCGAGCTTCGAAGAAAGGCAGGATAGCATCTGCCTTTCGCTTGTCACGTGTTGCGAAGAGGACGAGCTTGTAATAGCGAGTTTTGTTCTTCGATGCAACAAGGTTTGTTGCGAGATAGTCCTCCATGATAGTCTCCTCTGGCACATCAAGCAAAGAGAGGAAGAGCGCGGATATTACTCCGCAGCGGTCTTTGCCTTCCGAACAGTGCCAGAGCACTGGTACATCGGAGGACAAAATCTCTTGAATAATATTTTTAATATTTTCAACAGCATCAGTATCAGTTACCATGTTGCGATAGATATCGCACATGTCAGGCAAGTTGTCGAGCATGGATATGCTCTTGCTGCTCATCGACACGCCGACAGTCGTCTTGCCGAAGACAGGCATGTTTTTGTAGACAGCAAAGCTGTCTACTTTATCCGGCTTCTCCTTCGCCTCGTCGGCATCGCGAAGGTCGATGACCAGCCCTATATGACCGAGCTTTGCTCGGTCTTTCCTGCCCAGTTTGTCCAACGTGCAGGACCTCACAAAATCGTGACTTACTATCCGCTTGCCATCTTTGCTGGCAAGCCCATAGAAGTCACGAGTATTCTTTGCTCCTTTTATCCCATAAAACCTATCCATACTAGCCCTCCATTTGCTACAGTGCTTCTTTTGTTAGAATGTCTTCCAGCAATTTTGTTTTAAAAATTTACTAATAGAACTAAGGCTTTCACCCTCGTAAAATGCAATTAACTTCTTTTTGAATTCTGGTACATGCTCTTCTGGAATCACTAGAAGGCCCTCTCCATGTGCAATGAGATAATGATTTGCAAAAATAACTGCTGCTCGCTTGTTGCCGTCAATAAATATTTGAGTTTTCATACAATACATGCATAACTCAATTGCGATATCTATTATCTCTTTTCCAGAATTTAAAATTTCATCGAGTTGTTCCTTTACAATTAATTCAATAGGGAGGGGTGGTTTATAAGTAGTTCCACCAATTGTCACTGGGACTCCACGTATTCTTCCGCCGTCTGAAAAAAAGCCTTCGTTTACAAGCTTAGCCACATGACACAACAAATAGTAATCTGATTTTGCCTGCAATACATCTGTATCTAAAATAAATTCCCAGGCATGCTTTAAATTGAGAATTTTTTGAACATCTGTTGCGGTCATACCGTTGACAGTTCCATTATCAATAATATCTTCCGTCTGTGAAAATGAAGTTGCCACACCTTCTAAAACGGCTTGATCATATATGTTAGCTTTCATGTTAGCTCGTGCAAAATCTAAATTTTGAATTACACGAGGATTTAAATCTGATGGTGAATATCCAAGTGAGGCAAGTTGCGCATCAATTTTTCTCATGCTTTTTTTAAGTTCACGCAATTCTTTTGCGTTGCGAACTAGTAGTTGATACAGTTCCTCGGAATAGATATCCACATAGGTGGAAGTAAGACGACTGCCCATTCGTTTGCGAATATAAATATATTTTCCACTTTTGTTTTCTTTGATTTCAGGTGTTCCATCATAGGGAATCAAGTTGATTCGTGCTTGATAATCAGCTTTATCCTGCAAGAGCTTTTGAATTTCGCTAAATTCATTCATATAAAATCTCCTTTAGGGAACTTTTTCGTATAAATTATATCAAATTGTTCCCTAAAGTCAATATGCACAAAACAAAAAGACCGTAACAATGTTGTTACGGTCTTTCTTTTGGTCGAGGCGAAGAGTTATTCCCCTGCCAGGGGAAATGTCGCTTTAGCGACAAAAGGGTGTGGGCGAGCTTGCGAGACGTACCTCGAACTCCGGAGTTCTGAGTCGTAGTCGACCAAATAACAAAAAGTCCGTAACTGTCATAGTTACGGACTTTCTTTTGGTCGAGGCGAAGAGACTCGAACTCCCGACACCCTGGTCCCAAACCAGGTGCGCTACCAAACTGCGCTACGCCTCGATGTGCTCATAAATTAAGAGCGCAAGGTGTATTATAGCAAAAGGGGAATTTGTTGTCAATGATTTTAATTTAATTGGGAGAATTGTTTTTTGTTTGGATGTGTTAAAATTTTAACGAATTTTTACATTTTTGGTTGATATTGATTTTGTAGTGTGGTAGAATTGTTGCCGTACGAAATTTATTAATATATTAAAGGTATTAATAAATATCTATATATTCTTACTAACATTTGTATTGGAGGAATTTATTATGGCAAAATGGGTGTACATGTTCAGTGAAGGTAACATGGACATGAGAAACCTCCTCGGCGGTAAAGGTGCTAACCTCGCTGAGATGACACAGATTGGTCTTCCTGTACCACAGGGTTTCACAATCACAACAGAAGCTTGCACACAGTATTATGAAGATGGTCGCAAGATCAACGACGAGATCATGGCTCAGACCATGGAAGGCGTTAAGAAGATGGAAGAGATCAACGGCAAGAAGTTCGGCGATCTTACAAATCCTCTCCTTGTTTCAGTTCGTTCTGGTGCCCGCGCTTCTATGCCTGGTATGATGGACACAATTTTGAACCTCGGTCTTAATGATGACGTAGTAGCAGCTATGATCGCTGGTAACCCAGACCCAGCTTTCGAGCGTTTCGTATATGACTCATACAGAAGATTCATCCAGATGTTCTCTGATGTAGTTATGGAAGTTGGCAAGAAGTACTTCGAGCAGCTCATCGATGAGATGAAGGAAAAGAAGGGCGTTACATTTGACGTAGAGCTCACAGCAGCTGACCTTAAGGAACTTGCAGCTCAGTTCAAGGCTGAGTACAAGAAGCAGCTCGGTGAGGACTTCCCATCTGACCCAGTTATGCAGCTCAAGCTTGCTATCGAAGCAGTATTCCGTTCATGGGATAACCCACGTGCAAACGTTTATCGCCGTGACAACGATATCCCTTATTCATGGGGTACAGCTGTTAACGTAATGCCAATGGTATTCGGTAACCTTAATAACGAATCTGGTACAGGTGTTGCATTCACACGTGACCCTGCTACAGGTGAAAATAAACTTATGGGTGAGTTCCTCATCAACGCACAGGGCGAGGACGTAGTTGCTGGTGTTCGTACTCCAATGCCAATCGCTCAGATGGAAAAGGAATTCCCAGAAGCATTTGCAGAATTCACAAAGGTTTGTGAAATTCTTGAGAACCACTACCACGACATGCAGGACATGGAGTTCACTGTTGAAAACAGAAAGCTCTATATGCTCCAGTGCCGTAACGGTAAGAGAACAGCTCCTGCAGCTCTTAAGATCGCTTGCGACCTCGTTGACGAAGGTCACAAGACAGAGCAGGAAGCAGTTCTTATGATCGACCCACGTAACCTTGACACACTCCTTCACCCACAGTTCGACGCAGCTGAGCTTAAGAAGGCAGAGGCTCTTGGTAAAGGCCTCGGTGCATCTCCAGGTGCTGCTTGTGGTAAGGTAGTATTCACAGCTGACGATGCAGTAGCATGGGACGCTCGTGGTGAGAAGGTTGTTCTTGTACGTCTTGAAACTTCTCCAGAAGACATCTCTGGTATGAAGTCTGCTCAGGGTATCCTCACAGTTCGTGGCGGTATGACATCTCACGCAGCAGTTGTTGCTCGTGGTATGGGTAAGTGCTGCGTTTCTGGTTGTGGCGACATCAAGATGGACGAAGAGAACAAGAAGTTCACACTTGGTGGTGTTGAATTCACAGAAGGTTCTCCAATTTCTATCGATGGTTCAACAGGTAACATCTATGCTGGTCTTATCCCAACAGTAGACGCTACTATCGCTGGTGAGTTCGGCCGCGTTATGGCTTGGGCTGACAAGTATAGAAAGCTTAAGGTTCGCACAAATGCAGACACACCTGCAGACGCTAAGAAGGCTCGCGAACTCGGTGCTGAGGGTATCGGCCTTTGCCGTACAGAGCACATGTTCTTCGAGGCAGATAGAATTGCTGCTTTCCGTGAGATGATCTGTGCCGACACAAAGGAACAGCGCGAAGTTGCTCTTGAGAAGATTCTTCCTTATCAGCAGGGAGACTTCGAGAAGCTCTACGAAGCTCTCGAGGGTTGCCCAGTTACAATCCGTTTCCTTGACCCACCTCTTCATGAGTTCGCTCCAACAGAGGAAGCTGACATCAAGCTTGTAGCTGATGCTTATGGCATGTCAATGGACGACGTTAAAGTTAAGCTTGCAGCTCTTCACGAGTTCAACCCTATGATGGGTCACCGTGGATGCCGTCTTGCAGTTACATATCCAGAAATCGCTATCATGCAGACAAAGGCTGTTATCCGTGCAGCTATCAACGTTCAGAAGAATCACCCAGATTGGAACGTTAAGCCTGAAATCATGATTCCACTTGTAGGCGATGTTAAGGAACTTAAGTATGTTAAGCAGTTCGTAGTTGAGACAGCTGATGCTGAAATCGCTGCTGCTGGTTCAGCTCTTAAGTATGAAGTTGGTACAATGATCGAAATCCCACGTGCTGCTCTTACAGCTGATGAGATTGCTGCTAATGCAGACTTCTTCTGCTTCGGTACTAACGACCTTACACAGATGACATACGGCTTCAGCCGTGATGACGCTGGTAAGTTCCTTGATGCTTACTATGACGCTAAGATTTTTGAGAACGATCCATTTGCTAAACTCGACCAGAGTGGCGTTGGCAAACTTATGGATATGTGCTTGAAGCTTGGTAAGCCAGTTAACCCAGCACTCCACTGTGGTATCTGTGGTGAGCACGGTGGCGACCCAACATCTGTTGAGTTCTGCCATACTCTTGGACTTGATTATGTTTCATGTTCACCATTCCGTGTTCCAATCGCTCGCCTCGCTGCTGCTCAGGCTGCAATCAAAGAGAACGCATAAGTTTAAGATTTTTAAAGCCCCGACTTTGTCGGGGCTTTTTCTTGTATTTATATTTTT
>R04__coassemble_137_pt1 | contig 27139 bp, 17 predicted proteins | sample R04__metabat2_low_PE_025 | metagenome-assembled genome bin R04
TTCGAACCCCGGACACCTTGATTAAAAGTCAAGTGCTCTGCCAACTGAGCTAATGAATCATTGCAAACTATTAAATTACTTTAAGACAAAAAGAGTTACTATAACAAGTACAGCAAGGATAACACCAAGTGCAATAGTAATCTTTGAGAGCAAAGCATCTCTGCCGTGGCCCTGTGTCTTATCAAAGAAAGAATTTGATGAGCTGCCCATTACTGCTGATGCGTCAGCGCCTCTGTCTTTTTGTACGAGTACAACTACGATAAGTAAGATAGAAACAACAACGAGAGCAATGGCGCAAGCCATTTGAATGCCTGTCATATAGTAACCTCCTGGAAGGATTTATTCTTAACAACCAAGACATTTTACCATAGTAATTATTATAATGCAAGAGAAAATTAGCGCCCTTTTGGGCGCTAATTTAATTTTAGAAAGTAAGTTGCTCTCCAGCCGTGTCATCTGCCGACGGGAGTGAACCTAAAGCAGGAAGATTTTTGGTACGATATCTATGTGGCTTTTGGAATTCTCCCTCTTCATAAAGGCGGGCAGACATAAGTCTGTGGCCCTTCTTCATCGACATTACACTGACGCCAATAGTGTCCTTCGTTGTCTTTGATGCGATAGCGCCTGTATTTACAAGAAGAATTCTACCAGCACTTGAGGTAAGTACGAGCTCAGTATCCTCTCTTATGTAGAGGCAATCAACTATTGGAGATTTTGCTCCATAAGCTTTAATAAGCTTTTTACGATTAGTTTTAGTAGCGTACGCATTCATATCCACCTTTGCGACTTTACCATTTTCGAAGCAGAATATCATATAACCCGAGAAATCGTCTGTGACGGCCATATAAACAGGTTTCTCGCCTTCGTCGAAGCCGAGGACACTCGGAACGAAATCGCCGAGAACAGACGCCTTAGAGTCCTCAAAATCAGAGACCTTTGCTTTGTAAACCTGACATTTGTCAGTAAAGAAGAGAAGTTCTTTAGCATTTGAAGTCTCTACAGTTTGTGAGAGTTCATCGCCCTCTTTGAACTTCTGCTCACCACTCATACGAAGGGACAACGGAGTTATTTTCTTGAAATAACCAGCTTTTGAGAAGAACAAAGTACAAATGTAGTCCTCTACCTTTGTCTCCTCTTCTTCCTCTTCCTCTTCTATGTCGGTTGCATAGATGATTTCAGATTTACGAGGTTTGCCGTATTTTGCGGAGATCTCCTTAAGTTCAGAGATGATAACCTTCTTGATTTTTGTCTTACTTGAGAGAATGTCTTCAAGTTTTGCTATGTGTTCCTTGAGAGAGTCCACATCAGCGAGACGTTTCATAACGTACTCGCGGTTTAAGTGGCGAAGTTTAATCTCAGCGACAAATTCTGCCTGAATTTGGTCGATACCGAAGCCTATCATGAGGTTTGGTACTACTTCTGCCTCCTCCTCGGTCTCACGGACAATTTTAATTGCCTTGTCTATGTCGAGAAGAATCTTTTCGAGACCTTCAAGTAAGTGAAGTTTCTTTTGAGCTCGGTCAAGGTCAAAATAGATGCGGCGCTTGACGCACTCCGTGCGGAAAGCTATCCATTCGTTTAAGATTTCACTTACGCCAAGCACCTGCGGTGCGCCACCGATAAGGACATTAAAATTACAAGGGAAACCGTCTTCAAGCGGGGTCTTCTTGAAAAGCTTTTTCATAAGCTTTTCAGGGTCAGTACCACGCTTTAAGTCGATTGTAATTTTAAGACCAGTCTTATCGGTCTCATCGCGGACATCCGCGATTTCCTTGAAGGTGCCAGCCTTGGCGCCTTCAATAATCTTATCGATTATGTCGTCAGAAGTTGTTGTATATGGAATTTCAAAGACATCAATACAGTTGTTGGCCTTGTCATACTTCCACTTTGAACGAACTTTGATTGTTCCACGACCAGTATTTAAAACCTGGTCCATGACATCCTTGTCATAAATAATCTGTCCACCGCCTGGGAAGTCTGGTGCTTTGATTATTTGACTTATATCGAAACTTGGGTCGCGTATAAGTTCCATTGTCGCCTCGCAAATTTCAGCGAGGTTGAAAGAACAGATATTGCAGGCCATACCAACGGCGATACCCTTGTTGTTATTTACAAGGATGGTTGGGAAAGTTACAGGAAGGAGTGTCGGCTCTTTCATGGTTGCGTCGTAGTTATCTACGAAGTCAACAGTGTCCTTATCGATATCAGCGAAAAGTTCAGCGGAAATGCCTTCGAGCTTTGCTTCAGTATAACGCGCAGCAGCATAGGCCATGCTGCTGGAATAAGCTTTACCGAAGTTACCTTTTGAGTCAACAAAAGGATGAAGCAAAGCCTCATTTCCGCGTGAGAGACGAACCATCGTCTCGTAAATTGCAGCGTCACCATGAGGGTTGAGCTGCATTGTACGGCCGACAATGTTCGCAGATTTAATTCGAGGACCAGTGAGAAGGCCCATCTTGTACATTGTGTAAAGAAGCTTTCTATGTGAAGGCTTAAAGCCGTCAATCTCTGGAAGTGCACGAGACATAATAACGCTCATGGCATAAGGCATGTAGTTGATCTCGAGGGTATCGACAATCTGCTGATCAACTATTTCACCAGCGCCTAAAATATGAGCATTTTCGTTGACTTCGTCGTGGTCAACAACTGGTTGCTTTGGTTTTCGTGGTGCCATGTCTTACCCTCCTTTTATGAAAGATCAAGCATATCAAGGTAGCGATAGCCCTCTTCGGCAATCTTGTCTTTTCTGCCCTGAAGGTCGTCACCGAGTAGCACTTCAAAAGTCTCAAGTGTCTTTTGAACTTCAGACTCAGTGATTTGAATAAGCCTACGAGTTTTAGGATTCATTGTTGTAAGCCACATCATGTCAGCGTCGTTTTCACCAAGACCTTTTGAGCGCTGAATGGTATACTTCTTATCACCAATTTCAGAAAGGGCTTGCGCCTTCTCCTGTTCTGTGTAAGCAAACCAAACGTCATCTTTACAAGTAATCTCATAAAGTGGTGATTCAGCTATAAAGACCTTACCCTCTTTGATAAGAGTTGGCATAAGTCTGTAAATCATTGCAAGAATAAGGGTTCTAATCTGATAGCCGTCGACGTCGGCATCGGTACAAATAATAACCTTGCTCCAGCGAAGATTTTCAAGATTAAAGGCATTTACTTCCTTTGTCTTTGTTGCGACTTCAACGCCACAGCCGAGGACTTTAATAAGGTCAGTAATAATCTCTGATTTGAAGATTCTATTGTAATCAACCTTCATACAGTTGAGGATTTTACCACGTACAGGAATTACTGCCTGGAACTCGGAGTCACGCGCCTGCTTACAGGAACCAAGAGCAGAGTCACCCTCTACAATGAACACCTCTCGACGAGAGACGTCCTTAGTACGGCAGTCAACAAATTTCTGAACACGGTTTGACATGTCCATGTTGGCAGTCAAAGTCTTTTTCATGGTTACACGTGTTGCTTCAGCATGGACACGTGAACGCATATTTATAAGAACCTGATTTGCAATCTTGTCGGCGTCAATCTTGTTTTCAATGAAATAGACCTCAAGAGAATGCTTGAAGAAATCAGTCATCGCCTCTTGGATAAATTTATTGGTAATAGACTTCTTTGTCTGGTTCTCGTAGGAAGTCATCGTTGAGAAAGACGAAACAACTACAAGCAAACAATCGGCAACATCCTGGAAAGTAATTTTGCCATCGGACTTTTTATACATTCCATTGTTTTTAAGATAGGCATCGATTTGATTTACAAAGGCTGTTCTCACAGCTTTGTCTGGAGCGCCGCCGTGTTCAAGCCAGGAAGAGTTGTGATAATACTCTGTCAGCTGGAACTTGTTTGAAAAAGCTACAGCTGCAGAGATTTTAACTTTATACTCTTCCTTGTCGTCGCGGTCGCGACCACGGCGCTCGGTCTCCCAAAGCTGTGTCGATGTTAAAGTTTCATCTCCAGCGATTTCTTTAATGTAATCAACAATACCATTTTGGTAGTAATACTCATAAGTTTCAAAAGTACTGCCGCCAACCTGGTCCTTTAAGACAAATGTAACACCAGTGTTTACAATTGCCTGTCTTTTGATAGCGTCCTGATAGTAATCAAGTGGAATATCGATGTCAGTGAAAACATCAAGGTCTGGCTTCCACTTGATAGTGGAGCCTGTGTCGCCTCTTTTACCATAAGGTTCCTTTTGGAGTTCTCCAACAGGATTACCCTTTTCAAAGTGCATTGTATATCTAAAACCGTCACGCTTTACTTCAGCGTCCATGTATTCCGAAGAATACTGTGTTGCGCAAAGTCCAAGACCATTGAGGCCCAAAGAGAAGCCATAGCTTGAGTCGACAGCATTAGTATTATATTTACCGCCTGCATACATCTCGCAGAAAACAAGCTTCCAGTTAAATTCTTTTTCCTTGTCGTTGAAGTCCATAGGAATACCACGACCGAAGTCCTGTACACTTATGGACTTATCAAGAAAACGAGTTATAACAATCTTATCGCCGTGTCCCTCGCGGGCCTCGTCGATAGAGTTTGAAAGTATTTCAAAAAAGGAGTGCTCGCAGCCATCAATACCATCTGAGCCAAAGATAACCGCAGGGCGCTTACGCACACGGTCAGCACCTTTAAGCTGGCTTATGTCGGTATTGCCATACTCTGATTTTTTAGCAGCCATAAATCCTCCATTTATAAGTATTATCAAATACATATTTTACACCATATATTGTGGTAAAGTCAAGCCAAAAAGCCCTTTATATTGGGCTTTTTTGACTTTTTGGCAAAGAAAAAGAGCCCACAATTTTGTGGGCTCTTTGAAACTTAATCGTTCTTATTTTTTGGCTTTACTTTTTTAACTTTTGCCTTAACAACTTTTGGCTGTTCTTCAACCGGAGGAAGCTCTTCCGCTGTTGGAAGTTCATCAGACTCCAATGGTTCAAGATTCAAGAGTTCGTCTACCAAAGGCAGGTCCTCAATTTCTGTTATTGTCTCCTCATCCTGTGGATGAAGTTCAAGAGCAAAATTGTCAACCGGTTCAAGTTCCTTTTCGGAGAGAAGCTTGTCTATAGCGGAGTCGAGATCAAACGGAGTCTCTTCTGGAACATCTGGTACAAAGAGTTCGTCAACATCTTTTGACTCGCCTAAATAATCATCGATGTTTGAATCATATTCGCTATCAGTTTCAATTTCAATAGACACATAATCATCGACTGATTCTGGTTCTACTTCGATTGGTGCCTCATCGACAGCTGGCTGTTCTTCGACAAATCTCTCTTCAAATTCAGCGAATGAATCCTCAGTTGATTTGATAGCCATAACATCAGGGTCAAGCGTATCCTCACTTGAATCGAAGCCAGTAAAGAGAACGTCAGGTTCTTCATCAACAACTGGAAGTTCGTCATTCATCGGAAGTGGCTCTTCCATTGGGAGTGGCTCTTCAACGATTGGAAGTTCTTCAGCTACAGGAAGTTCTTCAACAACTGGAAGTTCCTCTACTACAGTTGGTTCTTCAGTAGCAACTGGTTCTACCGCACTCTCCTCTTCCTTAGAAGAGTCTGAATTCATAAGGGCGAGGAACTGTGCGCCGTCGATTTTTTCGTTCTCAATAAGATAATTTGCAAGAGCATGAAGCTTGTCGATGTGGAGACGAAGGATTTCGTCTGCACGTGCATAAGCATGCATGATTGTCTCTTCAATTTCCTTGTCGATTGAAGCTGCGGTCTCCTCAGAATAGTTTCTAGTATGACCATAGTCACGGCCGAGGAATACTTCGTTATTGTCAGAACCATAAGTAATAGGGCCAAGCTTTTCGCTCATACCGTATTTTACGATCATGTTACGAGCTATGCTTGTTGCTCTTTCAATGTCATTTGAAGCACCTGTAGAGATATCGCCGAGGATGATTGCTTCAGCAACACGACCACCGAGGAGTGATACAAGTTCATCGAGCATGTGCTTCTTCGAAACGTATGACTTGTCCTCTTTTGGAAGTGACATAGTATAGCCACCGGCCATACCACGTGGAATGATAGATACCTGATGAACAGGGTCAAGAGTGTTGAGGTAGAAGTTTGTTACAGCATGGCCAGCTTCATGGTATGCAGTAAGTTTCTTCTCTTCATCGTTGACTTTCTTAGATTTCTTTTCAGTACCAACAACAACTTTAATTGTTGCCTCTTCGATTTCAACCTTTGTGAGTGCCATCTTGTTGCGGCGAGCAGCAAGGAGGGCTGCTTCGTTGAGGAGGTTTTCAAGGTCAGCACCTGTGAAGCCAGAAGTTGCACGAGCAATTTCATTGAGGTCAACATCTGGGCCAAGTGGCTTATTCTTTGCGTGAACCTTAAGAATTGCTTCACGGCCAGTAACATCAGGGTAGTTTACAGTAATCTGTCTGTCGAAACGTCCTGGACGAAGAAGTGCTGGGTCAAGTATGTCAGGACGGTTAGTTGCGGCGATGATAATTACGCCAGCATTTTCACCGAAGCCATCCATTTCAACAAGGAGCTGGTTTAAGGTCTGCTCACGTTCATCGTGGCCGCCGCCCATACCAGCGCCTCTATGACGACCTACTGCATCGATTTCGTCGATGAATACGATAGCAGGAGTGTTTTTCTTTGCAGTATCAAAGAGATCACGGACACGAGAAGCACCGACACCTACATACATCTCAACAAAGTCAGAACCTGAAATTGAGAGGAATGTGGCATTTGCTTCACCAGCGATAGCGCGAGCAAGGAGTGTCTTACCTGTGCCCGGAGGGCCTACGAGGAGTACGCCCTTTGGTATGCGAGCGCCGAGGTCATTAAATTTCTTTGCATCTTTGAGAAAGTCAACAATTTCCTGTAAGTCTTCTTTTTCTTCGTCAAGACCAGCGACGTCTTCAAAGGTAGTCTTTCTACCCTCTTCACCTGATTTTAAACGAACTTTACCAAACTGCATTGAGCGTTTGGTGTCGTCCATCATGACACCGCCCATCTTCTTTACAAAGAAGAATAGAATAAAGCCCATAAGTATCATCGATACTGCCATAGGTACAAGTTCTACAAGCCACACGTTAGATGTACCTGCTTCATAGTCCATGGCAATAGGGCTGTCAGGATTTTCCTTGTTATACTCTCTTACAAGGTCATGAACATCAGCTACAAAGAGGTCAACATTCGGAACTGTATAAGTTCTCTTCTCCTCCTCACCTTCCAAAACATAGGTGAGTTTCTTAGAACTTAAGTTCAAACTATATTCAGTAACTTTACCGCTGTCGAAATACTGGATAATTTGATAATATTCGTCATCAACTGCGGAACTGTCCACCTTAAGCGTTGACCAGATGAGACTGATCATAAGTCCAAAAAGGATAAGTGTTAAAAAGCCAGAAAATATACGGCTATGTCTTCCAGCATTTCCAGGTTGATTATTAGGATTTTGAGGTTTATTCTCCAATTTTTTTATTCTCCTTTCTGGTAAACTTCAGGTTTTACTATTCCAACATAAGGAAGGTTTCTGTAAATTTCATTGTAATCAAGACCATAACCTACAACAAACTCATCTGGTACACAAGCGCCACAGTAATCGGCATTTATGTTTGCAAGTCTGCGCTCAGGTTTGTCGAGAAATGTACAAATCTTAACTGAATTTGGATTTCTCATCTTAAGTATGTCAATAAGAGATGAGAGTGTACGGCCAGTATCAAGGATGTCTTCAACGATAAGAAGGTCTACACCACGAAGGTCAGCATCGAGGTCCTTGATTATCTTAACGATGCCCGAACTCTCTGTGCTAGAGCCATAGCTCGAAACGACCATAAAGTCGATAGAACAAGGAATTTCAATTGCTCTCATGAGGTCCGCCATAAATACTACAGAACCTTTAAGAACACTGACAAGAACGAGGTTCTTACCCTTGTAGTCCTCTGAGATTTGCTTTCCGAGTTTTTTGACTATCTCGTTGATTTCCTCTTCAGAGAGAAGCACTTCTTTGATGTCATCTCTTAAATTTTCACTATGCATGATAATTTACCACCTTCCACACGTGCAAAGGCGCCTGACGGCACTTGCACTTGGTCGGTACGACCGACCTTCATCATATCAATAATTTTGTCTATGTGTACCTTCTCTGGATAACTGCCACAGGCATCGTTTACAATTTTGCCGAGTGCGCGTTTTAGCACCGGCAGTTCTGCAGAGAGAAGGATTGTCGTTTCAAAGCTGTCGCCTGTCTTGGCGGACTCAACGAGGGTGTCAGCCATACTGTCAAGGAAGGCTGCGTCCTCTCGGAGAGTCGAGAGACAGCGAGTGATATTTGAAACGGCGCCAGCATTTATGTCAATGAATGCTGGAATGATGTTATGACGAACCTTATTTCTCGTATAATCATCCGAGAGATTGGTAGAATCCGTCATGAAGGAAAAGCCCTTTTCCGAAAGATATTCTTCAATCTCCTCTCTCGAGCATTCGAGGAGAGGTCTGATTATTTTGGTAACGGTGGTCTTTTCGCAGTGGCTCTTGCAGGACTCGCATGAGCCAGCACAGCCCTCCTCTTCGCTGTGGCACCCTACTGGGTGCTCCATCTCGCGAACTGGAGGAATGCTCGAAAGGCCTTTGAGGCCTGAACCTCGGCAGAGGTTCAAGACGAGTGTTTCAACAGCGTCTTGCGCGTTGTGAGCAGTGGCAATCTTGCCACTCTCGCCCGCAAGGCCTAAGAAAAACTCGTACCTCGCATTTCTACCGGCGACCTCCTCCGAGACGCCGAGCTCTTTTGCATATTCCGGTATGTTCATGTGAAAAGCGTAAATTTTTATACCAAGCTTTTCACATACCTCCTTGCAAAAGGCCTCGTCACGGTCGGCCTCGGCACCACGGATGCCGTGGTTCAAATGCGCCGCAATAAGGTTCAAATTGTATTCGGTTTTGAGATCATTTAAAAGGCAGAGAAGTGCAGTTGAGTCTGCGCCTCCTGAAAATCCAACAATAACAGTATCACCCGAGTTTAACAAGTCATAATGCTCTATTGTATTTTTTGCCTTTGAAAGCAAATTAGAATTCATCGTATTTAGTCTCTATCTGTGTAAAACGTGTGTAGTCAGGGTCCCAATGGAACTTGAGAGATTCAGTAGCACCATGACGGTTCTTTGCGACATCAACTGATGCTACATTTACTTCCTCATCTTCAATGTCATCAGCAGGTTTTTCATCCTTGTTATAATAATCTTCACGATAAAGGAAGATAACAATATCAGCATCCTGCTCGATTGAACCGGATTCACGAAGGTCGGAAAGCATCGGTTTATGATTCTTCTGACCATGTCCCTCTGTATTACGAGAAAGCTGAGCTAGTACCACAACAGGGATGTTCAAATCTTTCGCCATAAGCTTAAGATTACGTGTGATTTCAGAGACCTCCTGTACACGACTCTCTGTACGTGTACCTGATTTCATGAGCTGTAAATAGTCGATTACTACGAGGTCAACATTCTTAGCGCGGCGAACTTTAGATTTAATCTCATTTGTAGTGAGTGCCGTTGTGTCATCAAAATAAAGTTCACATTTTGAGAGAAGAGATGTTGTCTTTGCAAGCTTATCCCAGTCGTCCGCATCAAGATTACCATTTCTGAATTTTGTGGATTTGATGCGTGCCTGTGTTGACATAACACGCTGAGCCAGCTGTTCTTTTGTCATCTCAAGTGAGAAGAAGATAACCTTCTTGCCTGCCATGAGAGATGCATTTGCAGCCATATTAAGTGCAAATGAAGTTTTACCCATACCAGGACGGGCGCCGATTATGATAAGGTCGGATTTGTTAAGTCCGGAGATGCAATTATCAAGCTCAGTCCAACCAGTTGTAAAGCCCTGGTATTGAGCTTTAACCTCTGGGTCGTCTGAATTGAGTGCTTGAAGCCTAGTGTACAAGTCACCTGTTACAACTTCAAAGAGTCTTGAGATATCATTTGAAATTCTTGATTGTCTTATGTTGTAAATTTTAGATTCAGCACTATCAAGAAGTGTATTTGCGTCGATGTCTGGAGTGTTTGCGTCACTGAGGATTTCATTGGTTGTGCTTATCAAAGTTCTAACAATGTACTTGTCTTTAACTATGCCTGCATAAACCTCAACATTAGAAGTCGTAACAACAGATTCAGCAAGTTCAACCAAATAATTTTTAGCAGAGGCATCGTCAAAACTTGAACTTGCTTTAAGTTCCTCAAGAACAAGAAGCGGTTCAACCTTTTGACCCTGTGCCTCTATTTTTATCATAGCATTGTAGATTGCTCTATGCTCTGGTCGATAGAAATACTCGACATCATTAAAACCTTTTGCATGGATTGTATCAAGGCATTTTGGGTCACGAAGGATCGAGCCCAAAACAGCCTGTTCAGCTTCCATGCTATAAGGCATATTCATTTCAAAATTCGTATCCATAAGTTATCCTTCCGTCACTTGCACTTTAAGTTCTGCCTTTACTCCCTCAAAGAGCTTTACAGAGATATCATAAGTGCCAAAAGCCTTGATTTCTGGTGCTGTAATTTTTCTCTTATCAGCATCAATTCCATATTCGTCCTTTATCTTCTGGGAAATCTCTTTTACAGTTACAGAGCCGAAGAGCTTTCCGCCCTTACCTGCTTTCGCAGTAAGTCTCAATGTCTTTCCATTGATTTTATCGGCAGCCTGCTGAGCCAAAGCCTTTTCAGTGTCATACTTGAACTGCTTTGAAGCATCAGCGTTGTTCTTCTCAGTAACATTCTGAGCATTGGCCTCTACTGCAAGATTCTTTGGGAAGAGAAAATTTCTAGCGTAGCCATCTGATGCATTTACCATGTCTCCTTTTTTACCGAGACCTTTGACATCCTCTTTAAGTATTACTTTCATCGTTATTCTCCTCCAAATATTCATTGATTGCATTTTCAAGTTTTACAACAGCGTCGCCCATCGTAATGCCCGAGAGCTGAGTTGCAGCCATTGTAAGGTGTCCGCCGCCGCCGAGAGATTCCATGATGAGTTGAACATTCATCTCGCCGAGCGAACGGGCAGAAATATTGATTTGATTACTATCCTCAAAGAGAACGTATGATGACTTAACGCCGAGTACACCGAGGAGTTCATCCGCCGCCTGAGATGCGGCGATGCGGATGTTGTCATCGTGTTCAGTTGCCACTGCAACCGCACAGTGCTTGTAAGTTACAGCAGTTGAGATGATAGAATTTTTAAGTTTGTAATTTTCAAAAGTGTTCGCAAAGAGTTGTTTTACAGAGACGGTATCTGCGCCTATGCCCTTAAGGTAGGCAGCCGCCTCGAAGGTGCGAGCGCCGGTCGCGAGCACAAAGTTCCTTGTGTCGAGCATAATGCCGGCAAGAAGGGCTTCAGCAGATACCGGATTCAGTTCAACCTTTGCAGGGATATATTGCAAAATTTCAGTGACCATTTCGCATGCTGATGATGCATTTGGCTCATCATAGTAAAGAACAGTGTCTTGGATGAAATTTTGCGTTCTGCGATGGTGGTCGAAAACTATAACATTTTCAAAGACATCGAGAAGTCCTGGATATTCAAGTGAAGCAGGTCTGTGAGTATCGACAATTACGAGCAAGCTCTTGTCTGTACTGAAATCCTCAGCCTTCAAATTGTCGATGAATGTATCTTTAAGGAAAGTCTCAGTAAGCTGTTCTATGAGGTGTTTTGCCATGCTCTTTTCCTTGTCACAGATAATGTAACAAGATTTACCAAGGGCTTTAACCGCCTCATAGACACCTATAGCGGAGCCTACACTGTCAAGGTCAGAGAAACAATGTCCCATAACGAAGACCGCATCGGCGTTGCCGACATGATCGGCAAAAGCCTCAGCTATGAGTCTCGCTTTGATTTTGTTTCTCCTTGATGTGCTTTGAACAGTACCACCTATGAAAGTGAGTTCACCATTTTTGTTAATAGTTGCCTGGTCTCCACCACGACTTTGAGACATCTCAAGCGCCTGCTTTGCAAACTCGTCGCATTGGATGTATGAGCCGCCACAGCCAACACCGATTGAGAGTGTAATCTCAACAGGGTCTTCACCGTATTTATAGTCTCTTATGTTCCTTAGGATTTCAAACTTTGAAGCAACAACGTCTTCAAGTCCTCTCTCCTCCATGACCATGACAAATTTTCCGCTTCCGATTCTGCGGAAAACACTTGGATATTTTGAAGCCCACTTTTCAAAGATCTGTTCAAGTTCACCACTTATAACTTCACATTCACTATTTTTGTGATTTTGATAGACCTCATCGAGATTATCGATTTTCATCTGCAAAACAACAGGACGAGTGAGTTTGTACTCGTCTGCCATTGTTTTAAGTTCAGTGTAGTCTACAAAGTAAAGTACATAAGAAGGTTTCTCAGCGCCAACATTTTCAGCATAAACTGTGTATTTCTTCTCACCATAAGTGATGCTTGTGCCATTTTCAGTAATGCAGAGAGTTTCAAGAGAGACATCTTTTATAAATTCAACGATGTTGCCACTCTTGATGGCACTTTCACCGAGAACGTTTTTGCCGAAAGCATCGTTGAACCAAACTATCTCACCATTTGCATCGCAGAGCACAGCTGGAAATGGGCGTTCGCCGAGAACACCAGGCTGCTCAAAATATTTTGAGGCGCGCTTTACACTTTTCTTAAGCGAGGCAGTCTTAAAAGCTGAGACGATAAGCCAAACCAAAAGAATCGACAAAAACAATGCCGCTTGAACCAAAGCAATTGTATAGTCAATTGTGAAAAGATAAAGTGTTGAAAGCGCTGCTGCTATAATGCTAACTACTGAAATAGCTGTTTTCACTGCTAAACCTCCATGATTATTGGAAGAATCATCGGACTTCTTCTTGTCTTTTCATAGACAAGAGCGCCGATCTCATCTCTGATGCTTGACTTTATGGACGCCCAATCTCGAACATCATTGTCAAGGCAATCATAAACCGCATCGGTTGCGGCCTCTTTCATCTCATCCATAATCGCTTCGGATTCACGGACATAGACAAAGCCACGGCTCACTATGTCTGGGCCGGCAACAACTTCGCCGGATGCGGAGTCGATTGTGAGGACAACCGTAATAATTCCGTCCTGCGAAAGCTTGGTACGGTCGCGAAGGACGATTTGTCCTACGTCTCCGACTCCGGCGCCGTCTACAAAGACCTTGCCGGCCGGCACCATGCCATTTTCGTGGAACATTCCATCGCAAACCTCAATGGTCTTGCCGATGTCAGGAATTATGATATCTCTGCTCGGCATACCCATAAGGTTTGCGAGCATAGCATGTTTTACAAGATGTTTTTGTTCACCATGAACAGGGATGAAATACTTCGGATGAAGAAGCGCAAACATAAGTTTAAGTTCTTCTTGGTTTGCGTGTCCCGATACATGAACATCATACATCTTCTCATATACCACTTCTGCACCATGTCTCATAAGTTCGTTTACAACTTTACTTACGGACTTCTCATTACCAGGAATAGGAGTTGCAGAAATAATTACGAAATCGTTTGATGAGATGTTTACTTTTCTGTGGTCCTGGAAAGCCATACGGGAGAGCGCAGACATAGGCTCGCCCTGGCTACCTGTTGTAACAAGGAGCATCTGCCATGGCTCGTAGTTGCCTATCTCATCAAGTGGAACAATAAGTCCATCTGGTACATCAAGGTAACCGAGTTCCTGTCCTACGGACAGAACGTTTTCGAGGCTTCGGCCAGAAAGTGCAACCTTTCTGCCATGAGTTACAGCCTCGTTTATTATCTGCTGAACTCTGTGGATGTTAGATGCAAATGTTGCAACTATTATTCTTCTCTTTCCAGCCATGCGGAAGAGAGTTTCAAATGATTGACCGACTGTACGCTCGGAAGCTGAGTAACCAGGCTTCTCTGCGTTTGTTGAGTCAGCAAGGTAGCAGAGAACACCCTCCTTGCCTATCTCAGCGAAACGAGCGAGGTCAATCATTTGGCCATCAATCGGTGTAGTATCGATTTTAAAGTCACCAGTTTGAACTATCGTGCCAGCATCACAGCGAATTGCAAATGCAAGAGCGTCTGGAATCGAGTGATTTACGTGAATTGCCTCAAGTTCAAACTTGCCGAGTTTAATTCTGTCGCCCGGCTTTATTACTCGAAGGTCACAGGCGTCGAGCATATCATGCTCGCGAAGTTTGCCTTCGATGAGACCTATGGTCAAAGCCGTGCCATAAACCGGCACGTTCAAGACCTTGAGCAAATATGCAAGACCACCGATGTGGTCCTCATGTCCGTGTGTGATAACAATGCCTTTAATCTTATCGGCATTTCTCTGTACATAAGTGAAATCTGGTATTACCAGATCGACACCGAGCATCTCTGTCTCAGGGAATGCGAGACCGCAGTCTACGATAAACATATCCCCGTCATACTCATAAAGTGTCATATTCTTGCCAATTTCGTTAAGTCCACCGAGGAATGAGATACGAACTGGCATTTTAAATGTGTTCTGAAGTTTCTTATTTGAAACTTTTCCGCTAGAACCCATAATTTACTCCTTTCGAAATTATTTTTGGTCCGATCAATATATATAAAATAAATTATATAATATACTTAGTGAAATAATATTTTATTACATTGTAATATTCGATGTCAAGGATTGAAGGTGGTAATTTGGCACGGTCTGTGCTAAAATACCTCTTGAGGTGAAAGCACCGTGGAAAAACTTACAAAAGTAGAAATGTACACAGATGGCGCCTGTAGTGGCAATCCTGGACCTGGCGGTTGGGGTACTATCCTCCGCTCTGGCGATTATGAAAAAGAATTTTCAGGTGGAGAGCCTGAAACTACAAATAACAAAATGGAACTCACAGCTGTAATTGAGGGCTTCAAAGCCTTAAAGAAGAACTGTGATGTCACTCTTTATACAGATTCAAAATATGTTGCAGATGCTCTGAGTCTCGGTTGGGCAAAATCCTGGAAAGAAAACGGTTGGCGCAAAGCAGACAAAAAACCAGCGCTCAACATTGAACTCTGGGATGAACTTCTCACCCTTATCGAGCCACACAAACTTCAAATAGTTTGGCTCAAGGGACATGCAGGTCACCCAGAGAATGAGCGCTGTGACAAACTTGCTGTTGCAGCCTATCAAAAATATCTCTAATTATTTGATTCCAAGTTCCTCATTTTCACTATAGCCAAGTTTAATAACATCAGAACCAAATTTTTCTCTAAGAGAAGCCATTGTGTCCTCAATGGCTTCTTGTTTTTTTGTGTCGACCTTGTCCTCGGCGAGGTTCGATTCAAAAAGCGACAGCTGTGTTGCAACCTCGGCCGACTCATCGACAAGGTCGGCACCAGTTACGCCGAGCAAGCGAATTGGATTTTTAAAGTCCCAATTCGCTGCGATAAGTTGCATTGCAACATCAGTAATCTCTTTTTGAAGATAAGTAGGATGGCTGAGTTTTCTCTGCCTTTGAACCTGTGAAAAAGAAGGATCCCTAATAGTAATTTGAATGGTTGTACATTTAAGCTTCTCTGCACGCAGTCTAAAAGCCACTGAATCAGCGAGCGCAGAGACACCCGCGCGCACTTCTTTTTCACCTGAGATGTCTCTCCTAAAAGTCATAGAATTTCCTACCGATTTCGGTGGAATTTTCTCATAAAAAGACCTCACAGGCTCAGTATCTAGGCAGTTTACGTAAGTGTAAAGCTGTTCACCTTGACAGCCTAAAATTTTAGACAAATATTCCTTTGAAAGATGCGATAAATCTTCAATCGTATAAACTGCGTGTGCGTGCAAAATATCGGCAGATTTTTTGCCTACAAAAAGCAGGTCTGTGACTGGTAATGGATAGACGATTCTCGGCACGTCCTCCTCCATTATAACCGTTGTCGCATTTGGCTTTTTGTAGTCTGAGCCGAGTTTTGCAAAGCACTTGCAAAACGACACGCCGACCGAGATTGTAATGCCGAGTTCGAGCTGTACTCGGCCTCTAATCTCATCGGCAATATCCTTTGGCGTTTTGCCAGAGAAGAGGTGCATACAGCCAGTCAAATCAAGGTAAGACTCATCAATAGAAAACGGCTCTACGAGGTCGGTGTAATCAAGATAAATCGCATTTATCTTCTCATAAAATTCATGGTAGAGGTCAAAATGTGCAGGGACGCAGACAAGGTTTGGGCATTTGCGCATTGCTTGCCAAATCGGCTCAGCCGTCTTGACGCCAGCCTCCTTTGCAAGCTGATTTTTCGCGCAAATAATACCATGTCTGCTCTCGGGGTCACCTGCGACTGCAATCGGAACTTTCCAAAGTTCTGGATTCACAGCGCACTCGCAGGACGCAAAGAAGTTATTGCAATCACAATGAAGAATAACTCTGTCCATACCGCTCACCCCTCTTTCTCTACCATTTAAACAAATATATTATACCGAACATCCGTTCTATATGCAACAAAAAAAATATAGGCCTCGGGAAATCCCGAGGCCAAATATTTTAGATTAAGCTATGAAATCTTCTTCGTATTCGTCTTTCTTTTTTATTACAAGGGCAAGCGCAAATGAGCCAACAAAGGCAACCATCGTACTTATGATTCTTGTATCGTCAGAAGTCTTTGGATCTTCATTGCCTGAAGTCTTTGGATCGTCAGTATCTGGAGCATAAGCTATTGAGAATACTGAGAATTCATCAGATGTAAAGGTTACGGTAGCAGTAACTTTTGCGCCATCTTCATCCGAGGATTTTTCTGCAGTTGCTTTACCATGGTCGGCATAGACATAGAATACGCGATCGGCTTTTTCAAGATCGCCTACTGGTACTACAAAGCTGATTGGCTCTGCCGTCTCAGTAATTAAGTTGCCTCTAAGTCTTTCGCCACCATCGTCATATGCAACCTTAGATATCTTAATTTCGATGTGCTTATAAAGTGTATTGCCATCCTTCTTAATTGCGGCATCATTAAGCGCATCTTCATCAAGTTCGTTAATTGTCATTACGATTTCAACATGTCCACCCTGTGCAAATACAAGTGCATCATCATAATCTACTGACTCTGAAAGAATTCTTATAATTTCTTCCTTATCGTCAGCATTTGCATTTGTGAAATCAAGAAGGCCACTGATTTCCGTCTCAACACGAATGTAGTCCTCTTCAATCATCATTTCGCGAACATCTTCAATGCTATCTTCAATGCTCTCCTTCAGTGCCTTCGCGTCAGCGAGCATTGAATCATAGTCAGCGTATGTTGTTTCAGCAGGGTCTGATGTTGCTGTGCTAATAATGTTATTTACCTTACCCTTTTGATTATCGGTGAGTGCTGCATATGGTGTCTCACCCAAAATAATTTGAGTAGCATTTTCTAAAGTTACTTTGTCCTCTGTCTTATCATATGGGTCGTTGTCATCATCTGATGCATAAGTGTTAACAAATGCCTGTGCAACGCCATCATCAACAGTATCATCAAAAGTAGCTATAGCTTCGTCAATTACATCCAATGTGTCAGCTGGTGTAGAAGCATCTGCGAGTTTAACTTTTGCAGCAGTTGCTTCAGTGTCTATTTCTTCCTTAAGGGCTGACTTTTCGTCATCGTCGAGGCCTTCTGTTGCATCTATCTTTGCCTTTGCAGCGGTTGCAAGTTTGTCGATGTCATTTTTCGCAGAATCAACTACAAGAGCAAGAATTGCTTCCTCTCCGGTATCCGTTTCATTCATTACACCGAGGATGATTGTTGCACCATTTATGCTTGATCTTGCTCCAGAGGCAGCATTGTCAATGTTATTCTTTGCTGCCGTCTTCTCATCATCGGTGAGTTCTGTCATCTTATCGATGGCTGCCTTAGCTTCTTTTGCCACCTTGTCAATGTCAGTATTTGCAGCATTCTTAACGTCAGCAATTATGCTTGCTTCAGCAGCATCCTTCGTTGTTGTTACATCAGCAGCTGTTGTTGCATTATCAATTTCCGCCTTCGCAGTATCCGCCGTATTTTGAACATTTTCCTTTGCCGTTGCTTTTTCAGCATCAGTCAAATAATTGTCAGCATCAATTGCCTCAATGGCCTTTTCTACGACATAGTCAATGTCACATTTTGCAGTTTCCTTAACAATATTGAGAATATCATTTTCACCATTTGTTTTTGCATTTTCCACATCATCTGCAGAAGTCGCATCATTAATTTTAGTCTTCGTAACTGCAGCACATTTTTCAACTGAATCAATCGCATTATTCTTTTCAGTAACAGTCAAATTGTTGTCATTTGCGATTGCATCCTTTGCTGCTTCTACTGCATCGTCAATATCCGACATTGCAGTATCCTGTGCTACTACTTTCTTCGCGTCAGCGAGCATTGAATCATAGTCAGCGTATGTTGTTTCAGCAGGGTCAGATGTTGCTGTGCTAATAATGTTATTTACCTTACCCTTTTGATTATCGGTGAGTGCTGCATATGGTGTCTCACCCAAAATAATTTGAGTAGCATTTTCTAAAGTTACTTTGTCCTCTGTCTTATCATATGGGTCGTTGTCATCATCTGATGCATAAGTGTTAACAAATGCCTGTGCAACGCCATCATCAACAGTATCATCAAAAGTAGCTATAGCTTCGTCAATTACATCCAATGTGTCAGCTGGTGTAGAAGCATCTGCGAGTTTAACTTTTGCAGCAGTTGCTTCAGTGTCTATTTCTTCCTTAAGGGCTGACTTTTCGTCATCGTCGAGGCCTTCTGTTGCATCTATCTTTGCCTTTGCAGCGGTTGCAAGTTTGTCGATGTCATTTTTCGCAGAATCAACTACAAGAGCAAGAATTGCTTCCTCTCCGGTATCCGTTTCATTCATTACACCGAGGATGATTGTTGCACCATTTATGCTTGATCTTGCTCCAGAGGCAGCATTGTCAATGTTATTCTTTGCTGCCGTCTTCTCATCATCGGTGAGTTCTGTCATCTTATCGATGGCTGCCTTAGCTTCTTCTACTGCTTTGTCAATATCACTCTTAGCCGTATTTCTAACATCAGTTATTATAACTGCTTCACCAGTAGCCTTCGCTGTTTTTACATCAGCAACCGTTGTTGCATTATCAATTGCTGCCTTCGCAGTATTTGCCGCATCCTTAACATCATTCTTAGCATTTGTCTTTTCGGCATCAGTTAGATAATCATCAGCGTCAATGGCTTTGAGAGCATCATTTACAATGGTATCAAGATCATTTTTAGCATTGGCTTTGGCACCGTCAACATCTTCTTTCCACCTTGCGTAAAGTGTAACAGTACCATTACTGATTTCTGTAAGATTCTTTACTGAGTCTCCGTCAATATAAGCAGCATCACCACCTGCAGATGTTGACCAACCATCGAACAAATAATCAGTCTTTGTAAATGCATTTGAAGTGAGTTTTTGCTCAACATCATAAGTGAAGTCTTGAGCAGTCATATCACCGCTGCCGCCATTTGCATTAAATGCCACCTTATAAGTATTAGGTGTCCACTTCGCATAAAGTGTTATAGTTTCATCATTAGTTTCAGTGAGATTATTTACAGATTCTTCATCATCATATACAACTCCACCATCTGCTGTTGTTGCCCAACCAGCAAATGTATAACCAGTCTTTGTAAATATATTGCTGCTAAGTTTTTGCGCAGTACCATAGGTGAAATTTTGATTTGGCATTGTGCCAGTACCGCCATTTGCATCAAATGCTATTTTGTAAGTGCTCGGTTCCCAAACCGCATAAAGCGTCACATCATCATCTTTAACCTCGGAAAGATTTTTTACACGTTGGCAGTCATAATAAATGGCTTCTCCATCGGGTGTGGTTGCCCAACCAACAAATGTATAACCAGTTCTTTTGAAATTGTTAGCCGTGAGGTCAACTTCCTGATCATATTCAGCATATTTATTATTAGTTGTGCCAGTACCACCATTGGCATCAAAATGGATTGTATAATTATATGCCCACCAAACAGCATAAAGAGTAGTATCTTCATATACCGCTGATGAATTAAAATAATATTCAGTGCCATTTATGGCTTTTTTGGACCAGTATTTAAATACATATCCACAAGCTGTTGGAGCGGTAGGTTCTTTAGCCTTGCCAAGATAGTTGACTGTCTGAGGATCTGGCGCAGTTGTACCATGGCCATTGAGATCAAAGGTTACTGTGTAGGTATTAATAGTCCATTTAGCCTTATAACTTCTATTGCCTGTCGAACCCTTTTCTATTGTTACAGAGTTTGTCACGCCAGACAGGTCAGTTCCAGTCCAGCCGTTAAATGTATATCCAGCATTTGGTACCGGATTAGTAATGGTAAAAGTCTCAGAATCAATATAATATTCATCAGGTTTCGCATACGACTTAAGGCTTAAACCGTCATTATAATAAGCATCATAATTATAGGAGATGGTATATTTGATCGCCGTCCACTTTGCATAAAGGGTTACAGTGCCGTCTTTGGTATCTGTAAGATTGCTTACAGTTTGTTCATCACTATAAACAACATCACCATCTGCGGTTGTTGCCCAACCTGCAAATGTATAACCAGTTCTTGTAAAAGTATTTGCAGGGAGTTGTTTTTCTGTGCCATAGGTAAATTTTTGTGCATCAATTGAGCCCTCACCACCATTAGCATCAAATACAACTGTGTACTCATCACCATTTTCTGCCGCATAAGCCTTAATTGAAAAGCCACCAATAGCGACTGAGGAAATCATAAATGAAAGCGCAAGCACGAAAGCGATGAGGCGCTTTTTTACTTTGCAAGTATAAGTTCCTTCCTTTGTAAATGTCATACTTCTACCTCCAAAAAATATAATTATTTACGAGTATAATACATATTTATATTAGCAAATATTCATTGTATCTTTCAATAGGTTTATCAATTATTAGACATATAAAAAAGCGAATGGAAAACCACTCGCTTTTTCGTTTTATTATGCTGTTACAACGGAGTCGGCTTTTTCAAGGCCAAAGATTTTGACTGCATCCTCACGCATCTTGTATTTGAGGATTTTGCCTGCTGCGTTCATTGGGAAAGAATCTACAAAGAGTACGTACTTTGGCACTTTGTGCTTTGCCATGTTAGCAGCAACAAAAGCTCGAAGCTCGTCCTCAGTCATAGTCTCGCCTTTTTTGAGAACTACCTCAGCGCAGATTTCTTCGCCGAGTCCTTCGTCAGGAACACCGATAACTTGAACATCCTCTACCTTTTCATGGGTGTAGATGAATTCTTCTATCTCTTTTGGATAGATGTTCTCACCGCCGCGGATAATCATGTCTTTCAGGCGGCCGGTGATTTTGTAAAAGCCTTCCGGTGTGCGCTGTGCGAGGTCGCCCGTGTGGAGCCAACCGTCAGCATCAATAGTTGATGCTGTGGCCTTTGGCATTTTGTAGTAGCCCTTCATGATGTTGTATCCACGGGCTACGAACTCGCCATCCACGCCGTCTGGAAGGTCCTCACCTGTCTCAGGGTCAACGATTTTGCACTCAATCTCAGGGAGCGCACGTCCGACAGTCGTGCAGCGAACTTCGATTGAGTCATCCGTTGAGCTCATAGTACAGCCAGGTGAGGCCTCAGTCTGGCCATAAACTATGGTGATTTCTTTCATGTTCATCTTGTCCACAACCTCTTCCATTACAGGAATTGGACAAGGGCTACCAGCCATGATGCCAGTACGCATATATGAGAAATCAGTCTTCTCAAAATCAGGATGCTGAAGCATGGCGATAAACATAGTAGGTACGCCATGGAAAGCAGTGATGTGTTCCTGATTTATGCAGGCAAGGCTCGGCTTTGCTGAGAAGTATGGAATCGGACAGAGTGTTCCGCCGTGAGTCATGGTTGCTGTCATAGCAAGTACCATGCCGAAGCAGTGGAACATCGGCACCTGAACCATCATGCGGTCTGCAGTTGAGAGGTCCATACGGTCGCCTATACACTTGCCGTTGTTTACTATGTTGTAATGCGTGAGCATTACGCCCTTTGGGAAACCAGTTGTGCCACTTGTGTACTGCATGTTTGCAACGTCGTTTTTGTCGACTGTTGCAGCAATACGAAGTACCTCCACAAGTGGAACTTCCTTCGACTTCGCTCTCGCCTCTTCAAAGGTCAAAGCGCCGTCCATCTCAAAGCCTATTGTGATTACATTGCGAAGGAAAGGCAGGCGCTTTGCATGAAGCGGCTTGTCCTTTTCAGTATTTTTAAGCTCTGGACAGAGTTCTTCAACAGTTGCTTTGTATGAATTGCCCTTGTTGCCCTCAACCATAATGAGAGTGTGGGTATCGGACTGCCTTAAAAGATATTCAAGTTCGGCAATCTTGTAAGCAGTATTTACAGTTACAAGTACAGCGCCAATCTTTGTTGTAGCCCAAAATGCAATGTACCACTCTGGAACGTTGGTTGCCCAAACAGCAACCTGTGTACCCTTCTTAACTCCAAGTGCCAAAAGTGCTCTTGCAAATGTATCGACATCGTCACGGAACTCGGAATAGGTACGAGTATAGTCAAGAGTTGTATATTTAAATGCAAGCTGGTCAGGGAATTCCTCAGCCATAGAGTCAAGAACCTGTGGGAAGGTCTTGTCAATTAAAGTTTCTTTCTTCCAAAGGAATTTACCAGTATGAGTCTTGTTGTAATAATAATGTGACTTATGCTTTGCCTTTGCGGTCAAGGCATTCATATAGTGGTAGTAATGGACGAGGATAACCTCAAGATCATCTACCTCAGGGAGATTTTCAGGATTCCACTCAAGACAAATAAAGCCGTCGTAGTTGACACTGCGAAGGGCATTTACCATCTCTTCAATCGGGAGGTCTCCCTCACCTACGAGAGCATAAGACTTGTCTTTCTTCTGGTCTACAATGTGGACAAGTTTTACATAGGCACCGAGGTTTTTAATAGTTGTTTCGGCGTCCTCGCCACCCATGAAATAAGTGTCATGCATATTCCAATCTGCTGCGAGATTGTCACATGCAAAATGTTTGAGAACTAAAGACAGCTTTTCCGTATCTGCAAAGAGGTCACGGGTGACAATGAGAATTGTCATATCCGCCGCCTCAGCGACAGGCAATGCTTTCTCAAGGAACTCAATTACTTTTTCTACTGCGTTCTCATCATTGCTCTCTGCATAGACCTTGACATAAGGGCAATGGATGCGCTTTGCAGCCTTCATAAGGCCTGCAAGAGTCAAGAGGAGTATCTCCTGATCCTCCTCCATTGCGATATTAAAGTTACTATTGATGGCAGCGATTTCGATGCCGTTTGCAAAGAAAGATTTTCTAATCTTCTCAGCATGGCTTGTAACGAAACCGATGTCATGAATCTCAATAGCATCAAATTTTGATTCATTGGCCAAAGTGACAAAATCCTTGATACTGTACCCAGGCCAATATTTAGTTGAAAAGCCGAGTTTCAAGGGTTATGCCTCCTCGTATACAATCTTGTTTACAGCGTCGATATAAGCACGAATAGAAGAACCGACGATGTCAGTTGAAGTTCCGCGACCGGCATAAAGTTTGCCGTTGTCTGCGCGAAGTTTAATTATAGTCTGTCCTACAGCTTCACTACCTTCGGATGATGAACTTACCTGGAAATCATCAAGTTCAAATTCATGTCCGATAATCTGATTGATAGCTGTAAATGCAGCATCAATAGGACCGTCGCCAGTAGCGACGCTCTCAAGTTCTTCATTGTCATGTTTAAGTTTGATGTTTGCTGTTGTATGGATAATGTTACCGCTGTTGATAACATAACTTACGATCTCATAAGTTGCAGGTGCTGTGAATGCTGATGTTGCAATAAGAACTTCAAGTTCTTTTGCATCAACAACAGACTTCTTTGAAGCGACACGCTTGAAAGCTGTATAAACTTTGAGGCTCTCCTCCTCTGAGAGATTGTAGCCCAAAGTCTTTGCTGCCTGTTCTACTGTCTCCTGTGTGTCCTCATCGGAGAGAGCAAAGTTTGCAGTGCTGACATCAACATTTGGCTTTGCTACTTCTTTGACATCACCGTTGCTGTTTTCAACCTTGATGCTCTGCATGCCAGTTTTAAGCTGATTGCTCTTGATTGATGATGAGATTCCAAGGTCTGCACCACGCTTGTCGATTACATTTACTATGCTCTCAATTTCACTTGTGTCAGTCTTGATTTCGTTAGCGCCAGCTGCGATTGCAGCGAATGCGCATGCCGTCGCGAGGCCGAGAGTATTTACGACTGAAACGGCAAAATCAAGTTCCAAAAGCTTTGGCAAGTCAGAGCCAAGCTTTTCGACGAATTTTCCAAATTCGTCAGGCATCATTTTGCCTTCAGTGTCGCAAATAGTAATTTTTGTCGCGCCGGCATCAATCGCAGCGGTAAGTGCTTTGATAAGAAAATCATACTCAGCGCGAGTGGCATCGAGCGCTTCAAATTCAACATTTGGAACAAGTGTCTTGCACTCTGCAATTTTTTCTGTAATAAGTTCAAGTACAGCTGCTGGTTTCTTGTGGCAGAGATATTCCATTTGAACTGTGCTTACTGGCAAAGCGATTTTAAGAATAGGTCTTTTTGCGTCCTTAATAGACTCAAAAGCCGTAGGAATATCATCGGTTGCATTTGCAGAAATGCGTGCTTCTTTTAGTGTCATAGCAAGAGTTTTATTTAGTAGAGAATCGGTTTGAACATTGGAAATTTTAGGCAGATCAACACAGGCAAAGTTAAGATTGTCCATAATCTTTGCCATCTCTACCTTTTCTTTAAATGTGAAACCTTCTGTTTTGCTGATTGTAACATCAGTCAAATTGATTTTTCTCATAACTAAAACTCCTTATATATAACACGTGATTTAATAATTTTATTTATTACATTGTAAATTGTCAATATTTTTGTCCTTTTTGATACTGCTAATGTAAAGGCCCAAAAGTATGAGTGCCATGCCGAAAATCGCAGGCAAACTTATCGCGGACATCTTTACAACTATTTGAGCGATAAGTGTTATTGCAGGCATGATAAAAAGATATTTTGCTGTTGTAACAGGGCCGAGCCGCTCCGCCGCCCTGTTCCAAGTGTAAAAGCAAATAGCAGATGCAAAGACACCGAGATAGACAATTCCTATCAGCGTAGACGCCGTGAATTTCTCTCTTGCGAAATCAGCGGAAACAGCAACTGGAATTGCCATTTCAACGAGTGAATAAAAGAACAGTTTTCTTGTTACAGCAAAGCCTTTAAAGCCCTTATCTGCGAGGATTTTAATAGTGATAGTATAAAGTGCCCAAAGCCAAACAGTGCCGAAAATTATGAGGTCACCTTTAAGACCAGTATCAAGAATTTTTGAGTCACCAAAGCAGACAAAACCAACACCGATAATCGAGATAAGCATTCCAATTACAGTCTCTTTTGTAAGCTTTTCTTTGAGAATTAGCCAAGAGAAAATCGCTGTAAAAAGAGGCGCCATTGCAGTGATGAAAGATGTGCTTGCAGGAGTCGTATATTTTACACTCAAATTCTCCATGTACTGGTAGTAACTTGTGCCAGCAATGGATGCAAAAATTAGCATAAGTTCATTTTTCTTACCGAAAAATTCAGGCTTTTTCGGGTAGATAAGCCAAATGCAAATGTAGGCAAGGCCATAGCGCAAAAAGAGTATTTCAAGGTTTGAGAAAATATCCATAAGAGACTTTGTACAAAGGAAAGTCAAAGCCCAAATAAATATAGTAGTAAAAGCCAAAATATGCTCAATTATCTTCTTATCTTTCATCAAAGATTCTCCAGGATATTTCTAACAAATTTGTAGGTTCTCTCAAGGGACGAGAGGTCAAGTCTTTCAGCAGTTGTGTGGATGTCATAAATAGTAGGTCCTATCGACACAGCATCGAGGCCCTTTACTTTTTCAGCGAAGAGACCACACTCAAGGCCGGCATGAATTGTCACCACTTTTGGTTCGTCACCATAGCAGTTTTTGTAGCACTCTACAACACTGTCGCGGAAAGGTGAATTTTCAACGAAATCCCAACCAGGATAATCACCGTCTATTTCAATTTTTGCTTTGAAATCATCGGCGAGATTTATAAGCCTTGCCTCAAGGACTTTTTTCTCGCGAGTGACGTTGCTACGAAGAGAATGGCGTGTAACAAGTCCTGAAATTGTGAGGAAAATTTGGCCAAGATTTAAAGATGTTTCAACCTCTTCTCCCCTCATTCCCTGAACGCCGTTCGGGAGTGACATAAGATATTCAATTACACGCTCAGTGTCATTCTTGCCGAGCATCATTGTAAGGGCCTCACCAGTGTTTTCGTCTGTCACAGATGCTGGCATTTTAATGCTCTCAATAACAATTTTTAAATCTGGGTCAGTTACAGTTTTGGAGAGAGTTTCAAACTCCGAGACAAGCTCCTCTGGCATGCTGCTCGCAAAGAGCAGAACAGAAGCGCTATTTGGAATCGCATTGTCAGCAGTTCCGCCTTTTATGTCAATAAGGCGGAGCTCGACATCATGCGATTCTAAAAATGCGAGGAAGTTTGCGAGCAGGAGTACGGCGTTTATACGGCCGTGGCCTATATCAACGCCGGAGTGGCCTCCGAGGAGGCCTGAAATCGTTATACTATAGCAATCGTTGTCATCATCATTGTCAATTGGAATAAATTGTGGTGTGACCGGCAATGTTATCACTGCGCGCTCGCCGCCTGCACAGCCGACAGTAAGGACGCCCTCCTCTTCTGAATCGATATTCAGAAGACGGCGACCGCAAAGCTTTGAGGCGTCAAGGCCGCGAGCGCCGAACATGCCAGTCTCCTCATCTGTCGTGAATACGACGCAGAGTTCTGGATGACAGAGCTTGTCATCCTCTAAAATTGCAAGACACATTGCGACTGCGACTCCGTCGTCAGCGCCCAGTGTCGTGCCGTCTGCTCGAAGAAAGCCATTCTCTTCGACAAGAGTAATGGCGGTGTCAAACTCGCAGACCATATCAAGATGACCCTGTAGAATAACTGGTTCCTTATCTTCAAAGCCCGCGCTTGCGGCTTTGTAAATTACCACGTTATTCCACTCATCTTGATACCATTCCAAAGAGTGTTCTTTTGCGAAATTCACGCAAAAGTCGGAAACGCCCTTGGTGTTTCCGCTCCTCCTTGGAATTTTTGATATCTCTTCAAAAAAGTATTTTACTCGCTCCATAATTTCACCTAAAAAACAAATTTAACTTATATATTATAAACCA
>R04__coassemble_157_pt1 | contig 25238 bp, 25 predicted proteins | sample R04__metabat2_low_PE_025 | metagenome-assembled genome bin R04
CTTATAGGTAAGACTTTTAAGCCCGTTGTCGATGGCTATGATCCTTATACCGATGTCTATGAAGGACGCACAATGAGAGATGCACCTGAGATAGACGGCAAAATCAGTTTTGTGTACGATGGCTCTTTGCAGCCAGGTGATTTTATAGATGTTAAAGTCACTGATTTTAACGAATATGACCTTATAGGAGAGGCTTTATGAATATTCCAAACATACTCACAGTAACAAGAGTAATAATTACTCCGATTTTTCTTGCAATATTTTTGATAGAATCAATTCCTTATCATTTTACTATTGCGCTTGTGCTTTACATCATCGGAGCACTTACAGACCTCTTCGATGGTTTGATTGCAAGAAAGAGAAATCTCGTCACAAACTTTGGAAAGTTTGCGGATCCACTTGCAGACAAAATACTCACAACGTCAGCCATAATTGCATTTATGGCCATCGGTCGTTGTAGCCCTTGGGTGCTCTTTATAATTCTCTTCCGTGAGTTTGCAATAAGCTCCGTTAGACTTATTGCTGCAACTGACGGTGTTGTAATCCCTGCTAACATGTGGGGTAAGGTAAAGACCACAGTTCAGAATATAGCAATCATCGCAATAACTCTCGGTCTTTCAATCATCTACGATTTTATGTTACTCCCAAGGACATTCCCACTCGAGATAATCTCTGAAATTCTTCTTTGGATTTTGGCTGCAGTTACAATTATCTCAGGTGTTGTTTACATGTATCAATCAACAAAAATCATTAACTTCAAGGTATAAAAATGTTGAAACTAATTTCAGAAATGCTAAGTCTTGTTGCTGAAGATGTCCGCGCTGTTAAAGAGCGGGACCCTGCGGCGCGAGGCACAATCGAAGTGCTTTTGCTCTACCCAGGTCTTCACGCAATTTGGTATTACCGAATTGCTCACTATTTTCAGCAAAAGCACATGTACTTTATAGCTCGCGCCATCTCGCAGCACGCTGCGAAGACAACTGGTGTTGAAATACACCCAGGTGCGACTATCGGTCGTCGTTTCTTTATTGACCATGGACATGGTGTAGTAATAGGCGAGACGACCGAAATCGGTGACGACGTCACCCTCTACCAGGGTGTAACCCTCGGTGGTACTGGTAAGGACAAGGGTAAACGTCACCCAACTATTGGCAACAATGTTATGATAGGCTCTGGCGCTAAGGTCTTAGGCCCGTTCAAAGTTGGCGACAACTCGAACATCGCATCGGGCGCAGTTGTACTTGAAGAGATACCAGCCAACTGCACCGCAGTCGGCGTACCTGCACAAGTTGTGCGCCGCGATGGCATTCGAGTTGACAACTTAGACCAAATTCACGTGCCAGACCCTGTAAAACAGGAAATAAATGAACTTCAAAAGCAAATTGACGAGCTCAAATTGAAGCTCGGCTAAAGGGAGAAAGTATGAAAGTTTATTCAACGCTCACAAGGCGTAAAGAAGAAGTTGAAACACTTGTAGAAGGCGAGTACAAGATTTACGCCTGTGGCCCTACAGTTTACAACTACATCCACATAGGAAACGCAAGACCACTCTGCGTATTTGATGTACTTCGCCGTTATCTCGAATACAGAGGAAACAAAGTAACCTTCGTTCAGAACTTCACTGACATCGATGACAAGATCATCAAGAAGGCAAATGAGGACGGCACAGACTATAAGACCGTCTCAGAGAAATACATCGAAGAATATTGGACCGATGTTAAGGGTATGAATATCCGTGAAGCTGACATCCATCCAAAAGCCACTGAGAACATAAGCCAAATCATCTTGATGATTGGCACACTCATAGAAAAAGGCCACGCTTATCCAGCTGAAAATGGAGATGTCTATTTTGCAACAAAGACATTCCCAGAGTATGGCAAGCTCTCACACCAGCCACTCGAGGACCTCGAGGCAGGTGCAAGAATTAGCGTAGAGGAACTCAAGCGTGACCCTATGGACTTTGCTCTTTGGAAAGCAGCAAAGCCAGGTGAACCTTTCTGGGATTCACCTTGGGGACGTGGTAGACCAGGTTGGCACATCGAATGTTCAGCTATGAACCTTCGCTACCTCGGCAAGACAATCGACATCCACTGTGGTGGTCAGGACCTCATCTTCCCACACCATGAGAATGAGATTGCGCAGTCAGAGTGCTGCAATGATGCGCCATTTGCAAACTATTGGATGCACAACGGCTACATCAACGTAGACAACGTTAAAATGTCGAAGTCACTCGGCAACTTCTTCACCGTTCGTGACGTTGCAGAAAAATATGGCTATGAGCCAATCCGTTACCTCATGATCTCTTCCCACTATAGAAGCCCAATCAACTACAGCACAGAGATAATCGAGCAGTGCAAGGCCTCTCTCACACGTCTTTACACCTGCCGCGATGCTCTTGACTTCGCACTCGAGAACGCTGAAGTTGAGACAAATCCAGTAGACTTCGACTCAAAGAAGAAGCTTGATGAACATCGCACAAAATTCATCGACGCTATGGATGACGACCTCAACACAGCTGATGCTCTCAGCAACGTATATGACCTCGTTCGTGACATCAACATCATTCTCAAAGACAATCCATCTCGCACAATCATCGAGTATGCAATAGAAGAATTTGATGAACTCACAGGCGTCCTCGGTCTCGTTTACAACCGCAAAAAAGAAGAACTCGACCTCGACGTTGAGAAACTCATCGAACAGCGCCAGGAGGCACGCAAGAACAAGGACTTTGCTCTTGCTGACAAAATCCGTGATGACCTCAAAGCACAGGGCATCATCCTTGAGGACACTCCTCAAGGCGTGAAATGGCACAAAGCAGACTAAACTTAAAGGGCTGATGATTATCAGCCCTTAACTTTGCCATATTTGTGCAATTTCAATAAATTTTTTCAACAATTTAAAAATTTTTTATCAAAAAAGATTGACAAACATTTATCAATGTTGTATCATTTCTCTGGTGTTAGATTACTAATAAAATCTCCTTTATTTTGAATAATTATCTCCTCAAATGGGAAAGCTTCGCTATTGTCCAAAGCGAAGCTTTTTCATTTTTATAAATGATATTTATGCCATCTTCTTCGATTGAGCAGAGTAGGAAATTAAAAGCAAGGGGCAAGGGCATTTCACTCTGTGAAACGAATATGGCGTCCTTTAAATGATTGCGTGTAATGTTTTGTATTCTTATGCCATCTTCTTCGATTGAGCAGAGGGGAATGCCCTTGCTCCGACACAAATATTGAAAATAAGAAATTAGAAAAAGCGAGAAAAAGTGAGAAAAATGGAGAAAATGGGAGAACTCGTTTTTTAAATTAAAAAATCGAAAAAATGTTGTTGACTTGTAAAAATGCGAGTGTTATTATTATCGAGCACTTTAGTTTACATTTATTTATTTTATGGAGGAAAAGTTATGTCAACTTATATGCCAAAAGCAGGCGACATTACTCGCACATGGTATGTTCTTGACGCAGAAGGCAAGACTCTCGGTGCTCTCGCAACTGAGGCTGCTACTCTTCTTCGCGGCAAGCACAAGCCAACATTTGCTCCTCATGCTGATTGCGGTGACTATGTTATCGTTATCAACGCTGAGAAGATCGTTCTTACAGGTAATAAGCTTCAGCAGAAGAAGTATTATCATCACACAGGTTACATTGGTCACTTAAAAGAGTACAAGTACAGTGACCTTATCGAAACAAAGCCAGAGTTTATCGTTACTAAGGCTGTAAAGGGTATGCTCCCTTCAAACACACTTGGTAGAAAAGCTCTCACAAGACTTCATGTTTACAAGGGTGCTGAACATCCACACGCTGCTCAGGCTCCTGTAGCACGCGAATTTTAAGAGGAGGGCTATAGAATATGTATAACGATAATCCTTATTTCTACGGTACAGGTAGAAGAAAGAGCTCTGTAGCTCGCGTACGCGTTTATCCAGGTAATGGTAAAATCACAATCAACGACAGAGACATCGACGATTACTTTGGTCTTGACACACTCAAGCTCATCGTTCGTCAGCCACTCGAGCTCCTCGGTCTTACAGAGAAGTTTGACATCGTTTGCCGTGTAAACGGCGGTGGCGTTTCTGGTCAGGCTGGTGCTATCCGTCACGGTCTTTCTCGTGCACTTCTTCAGTATGACGAAAATCTTCGTCCAGAACTTAAGAAGGCTGGCTTCCTTACACGTGATCCACGTATGAAGGAAAGAAAGAAATACGGTCTCAAAGGCGCTCGTCGTGCACCTCAGTTCTCAAAAAGATAACATGCTTTGTGAAAGCCCCACAAGTTTGTGGGGCTTTTATTTTATTTATAAATGTATTATTATATAGGTAACTATGTTTTGAGGAGGAATGCGTTGTGAGTAAGTTCAAAGCATTCTTAAAGAAGAAGGATATTGTTATTTCAGGACAGAGATATGGAATAGATGCACTCTCCGCTATGGCACAGGGTCTTTTCTGTTCTCTCCTTATTGGTACAATTTTTAAGACAATTGGCATGATTCCAGCACTCAGCTTCTTTACTGAGGTTGGCACCTACGCCATGGCTATGTCGGGTGCTGCTATGGCAGTTGCAATAGGCTACGCCTTGAAGGCACCAGCTATGGTGCTCTTCTCGCTTGCAACTGTTGGCTATGCAGCAAATAGCCTTGGCGGTGCAGGTGGACCGCTTGCCGTTTTGTTCATCGCGATTATCGCCGCTGAATTTGGCAAAGCGGTTTCAAAAGAGACAAAAATTGATATTCTTGTAACACCGATAGTTACAATTTTGGTCGGTGTTGGTCTCTCAGCACTTATTGCAGCGCCTATCGGCAAAGCTGCAATGTGGGTTGGAAACATAATCATGTGGGCTACAACCCAGCAACCGCTGCTTATGGGCATTATAGTTTCAGTTGTAGTTGGTATCGCTTTGACACTTCCAATCTCATCAGCTGCAATTTGCGCAGCGCTCTCTCTAACAGGCCTTGCAGGCGGTGCTGCCGTTGCAGGCTGCTGCGCTCAAATGGTGGGCTTCGCAGTGATGTCCTACAAGGAGAACAAGGTCGGCGGCCTTGTCTCCCAAGGACTTGGCACATCAATGCTTCAGATGGCAAACATTGTAAAGAATCCAAAGATTTGGATCGCACCGACACTTGCATCCGCTATAACTGGCCCTATCGCAACTTGTGTATTTAAGCTTCAAATGAATGGTGCTGCTATAAACTCAGGTATGGGTACCTGTGGACTCTGTGGTCCTATTGGAATTATCACAGGTTGGTTCAACCCGACAAATGATGCGGCAGCAATTGTGCCAACAACGATGGATTGGATAGGTCTTGCACTTGTTTGCATAGTTCTTCCAGCAATTCTTACATTTATCTTTGGTGAGATCGAACGTAAACTTGGCTGGATTAAAGAAAATGATTTAAAACTTGGAGAATAAAATGCGTATTGTAGTAAAAGTGGGCACATCGACACTTGCTCACAAAACTGGTAATCTTAATATCCGTCGTGTTGAGGAACTTGTAAAAGTTCTCGCCGACCTCAAAAATGCCGGACACGAAGTAGTACTTGTGTCCTCAGGCGCTATCGGTATGGGACTTGGAAAACTCTCGATGAAGGAGAGACCGTCAGACATACCGACAAAGCAGGCCTGCGCATCGGTCGGCCAGTGTGAGCTTATGTATACTTATGACAAGTTGTTTTCCGAGTATAACCATACGGTTGCTCAAATACTTATAACTGGCTCAGACCTCCGTGACCCAGAGCGTCACGGCAATTTCCAAAACACACTTTATAAACTCCTTGAACTCGGTGCAATTCCAGTTATAAACGAGAATGACACAATTGCAACAGAGGAAATCGTAATAGGCGATAATGATACTTTAAGTGCAATTGTTGCAACTTCAGTGGAAGCCGATGTACTTGTAATTCTCTCCGACATCGATGGCCTTTACACAGGTGACCCGAGAAAAGACAAGGGTGCAAAACTCATAAAAGTTGTTGATGAGATTACTGATGAGATTATGGAACTCGGCGGTGGCAGCGGTTCAAAGCTTGGCACTGGCGGTATGAGGACAAAGCTTCTCGCGGCAGAGGTTGCGACCGGTGGCAATGTTGATATGGTAATTGCCAACGGTAAAAACCCTGATGTCCTCTACGATATAGTTGAAGATAAAGATTTTGTAGGCACAAAATTTTGTGCAAGGAAGTAATGTATGAACAGTACGCTTGAACTTTGTAAGGCTGCAAAAGCAGCATCTAAAATTGTGGCCACTCTCTCGAGTGAGGAGAAGAATAAGGCGCTGCTCTGCTGCGCGGACGAGCTCGTTGCAAAAACGAGCGACATTCTTCTTGCAAACGAGAGAGATGTCGATGCGGCACGTGGCACAATTTCAGATGTTATGATCGACCGACTCCTTTTGACAGAGGAGCGAATCCTCGGCATGGCACAGGGCATGCGCGAGGTTGCAGCGCTCCCTGACCCAGTCGGTGAGATTTTAGATACGGTAAACCGTCCAAGTGGAATAAGGGTTGAAAAAGTTTCAGTGCCACTAGGCGTTGTTGCGATAATTTATGAGAGCAGACCTAACGTTACAAGCGATGCTGCAAGCCTTTGCTTTAAGAGCGGTAACGCCTGTGTGCTCCGTGGAGGCAAGGAGAGTTATAACTCCTCAAAGGCAATTGTTGATGCTTTGAAATCTGGCTTTGAAAAATGTGGAATTTCAGGCGACGTTGTGAACCTTGTCTCTGACATTACAAGGCAGAGTGCCACAGACCTTATGACGGCTGTGGGCTTTGTTGATTTGCTCATCCCTCGTGGTGGAGCGGGCCTTATACGCGCCTGCGTAGAAAATGCGAAAGTACCTTGTATTCAAACTGGTACTGGCATTTGCCACATTTTTGTCGATGAGTCTGCAGACCTCAAAATGGCTGCAAAAATAGTAAAGAATGCGAAGACCTCAAGACCTTCCGTCTGCAACGCAGAGGAAGTTTTACTTGTTCATAGCGCTATAGCAAATGAATTCCTTCCGATGCTAAAGGGCGAGATTCCAGAGGTTGAACTTCGTCTTGACGAGAGAGCACAGAAAATCATTGACGGCACACCAGCTGGACCTTCTGATTTTGACACAGAGTTCCTCGACTTCATTCTCGCTGTTGGAATTGTTGACAGCGTAGACGAGGCGATAGCCCACATCACTGAGCATTCGACAGGCCACAGCGAGGCGATAATTACAAAGAGCAAAGAATCAGAGCAAAAATTCCTCCTTGGAATTGATTCGGCTGCTGTTTATGTTAATGCCTCGACTCGCTTTACCGATGGCGGAGAATTCGGTCTCGGTTGTGAGATGGGCATCTCAACACAAAAACTTCATGCGAGAGGACCTATGGGCCTTCGCGAACTCAACACTTATAAATACATAATTCATGGCGATGGCCAAATTAGGTGATAGTATGAAATACGATTATGGCTTTATCGGCGCCGGTAACATGGGAACAGCGCTCTCAAAAGCTTTAAATGGCAAGAATGTCGCAGTCTCAAATAGAACTTCAAAAAAAGCTGAAAAGCTCGCAGGTGAAATAGGCGCAATTGCCACAACAAATGTTGATATTGTGAGAAATTCAAGGTTTATCATACTTGCTGTAAAGCCACAAACCTTGACAGACCTCTTTTCTGAGATAAAAGACGAGGTAGCGAGTGACGCTATCCTCGTAACTATGGCAGCGGGTGTCAAGATGGAAACTATTTGCTCGCTTTTGGGCCGCAAGTCAAAGGTTATAAGAATTATGCCAAACACACCTGTCGCTGTCGGCGACGGTGTCATTCTTGTTTCAAAGAATGATTTGATAAGTGAGAGCGAGGCAAATGAGTTTCTCTCTGATTTCGCCGCTGCTGGTACACTTTTGGAACTTCCAGAAGATCTTATTGATGCGGCATCGGTCATCTCTGGCTGTGGGCCTGCTTATGCGTTCATGTTCATGGACGCACTTTCAAAAGCAGGCGAAAAGCTGGGCCTTGACCCTGACTTAGCAACGAAGCTCGCAGAGGCGACAGTCAAAGGTTCTGCCACCTTGGCAGAACTCTCACCTGACACTCTCGAGACGCTTCGTATAAAGGTCTGCAGCCCAGGCGGCAGTACCATCGAAGGCGTAAAAGTCTTTGAAAAAGAGAACTTTTATGATATCACTTTTGATGCTTTAAAAGCAGCTTTTGATAGGACAAAAGAACTCAGCGGAAGTTGACAAAATTTGACTTATTTTTAAATAACCCATATAATAACGGGCGAAATAACAAAGCAAAAGGAGAAACGGATGGCGAATAACAGTAGATTCCTCGCCGCAATCTTCCTTATGGTAGTTTGCGTAGGCACTATATTTGCTGCTATTTTTTCAACATACACTGTCGGCATAGTTGTTGACGGTGATGTTATCGTTGTTAAGACATCCGCGCAAACTACTGACATTATTTTGCAGCAAGCTGGCGTCTCCTTAGGCGAATCTGACAAACTTGATGTTTCGGAATTTAAGATTGGCGACAGCTATAACAAGAAGAACGATTCTGGAAATAAGATTTACATAAAGCGCGCTCACAATGTGACGATAATTGACGACGGCGAAGAGGTGGCAACCATATTTGTTGCGGGCACTGTCTCTGACGCTTTGACTGAAGCTGGTATTACTTGCCGTTCAGTCGATAAGATGAATTTTGCTACGACTGATGAGATTTCTGAGGATATGACAGTGACGATTCAGCGTGCATTTTCAGTTGACGTTAAAGCCGATGGTGTAACTCAAACTATCGCGCTGATAGAAGGCACTGTCGCTGACATCCTCGAGCAGCTCCAAATAACTCTCGGAGAAAATGACGAGGTAACACCGTCGCTTACAACAGTCCTTAAAGCAGGTACTACCGTTTCTGTTTATCGTGTTTCTTATGAGGAGCGCGAGAAGACTGAAACTATCAAATATGAGACTATCAAGAAAACCTCCTCTGAACTCGACAAGGGCGTAACTCAAGTTGAGCAGGAAGGTAAAAATGGTACCAAGACAGTAATTTACAAAGACAAGATTGTAGATGGTAAGGTTGTAAAGACAACGAAGGTCTCTGAGACGGTTGTAACTGCTGCTGTAAACAAGATTGTTGTAACAGGTACAAAGATCAAAGTCTCTGCCTCTGGCACGATTTCACCACTCACTCTTCCGTCGAAATATACACTTGTAGACGGTATCCCAAGTGGTGCTATAGAATCTTACACTGGTAGAACTACAGCCTACACAGGTGGCGGCACGACTGCCTCCGGTAAAGCTGCACAGGTTGGATATGTTGCGGTTGACCCGAAAGTTATCCCTTATGGCAGTGAGCTTTACGTAGTTTCTGAAGATGGTAAATACATTTACGGCTACTGCATTGCAGCTGACTGCGGTAACTTTACAATCGATGAGATTGTTGTAGACGTTTATCTCGATTCAAAAGCCGAGTGTAGAAAATGGGGTAACAAGAGAGCAGTCGTTTATGTCCTTAGCAAAGGTAATGGTAGAGTATCATGATAATTGATTCACATGCGCATATTTTTCCTGAGATTATCGCCGAAAAGGCGTCAAAGAACATAGGAAAATTCTATGGCATAGAGATGAAATATGATGGTACTGTAGAGAAACTCCTTGAGGAGGGCCGTGCTGCAGGCGTTGACAAGTTCCTTGTCCACTCCGTTGCAACCACGCCGAAGCAGGTTGACTCGATAAATCAGTTCATCGCAAGACAGGTTGAAAAGTATCCAGACAAATTCATAGGCTTTATGACCCTTCACCCAGAGTCGACAAACTTAAAAGCGGAATTTGATTGGGCTTTATCCCACGGCCTTCGTGGAATTAAACTTCACCCAGATTTTCAGGAATTTGACATCAATTCTGATAAAGCAAAAGAAATCTACAGACTCGCAAATGGTAAATGCCCAGTGCTAATTCACATGGGCGACAGGCGGACTCAGTACTCCAAAGCCGAGAAGCTCGCGCCGCTGTTTGACGAGTTCTTAGAACTCGATGTCATAGCGGCGCACTTCGGTGGCTATTCGGAGTGGGAGAGTGCCGCAGCCTATCTCGCCACAACGCGAAGCTATGTCGATTCGTCGAGTTCCCTTTTCGAGCTGCCGCCCGAAAAGGTGCGACAACTCATCGACATCTACACGCCTTCGCGTGTCCTCTTCGGCACCGACTACCCGATGTGGGACGCCGCCGAAGAGCTCGAGCGTTGGTCCAAGATTCCTATAACAGAAGAGGAGCGGGAGCTCATCTTCCACAGGAATCTTTTAAATCTCTTAAAGAAATACGAATAACAAAAAGTCCCGAGCGATGCTCGGGACTTTTCGTCATTTTGTGGGGGAAATGGAGAGGGGTTTATTTGATTTCAAGCCTTCTTGAGGTTGGCTTGACTTCGTCTTTCTTAGGGAGAGTGAGGGTTAAGACACCGTTGTCGTATTTGGCTTCAATCTCTTCCTCTTTGATACCTGTAAGGTCAAAGGAACGGGAGTAGGAGCCGTATGAACGCTCAACGCGGATGTACTTGCCTTTCTTGTCCTCTTTCTCGAACTCGGAATGTCTTTCAGCTGAGAGGGTGAGGGTGTTGTCATTTATGTCAATGTTGATGTCGCCCTTTTCAAAACCAGGAAGGTCGGCTGTCAATTTGTATGAGTCACCTTCATCGGTAATGTCAGTGCTGAATCCTGCCATGCTAGAAGAGCTTGTGCCGAAGAAAGGCGAATCAAAGAAGTGACGTTCGAAGTTGTCCATCTCTCTGAAAGGATCATAGATTGATAAAAAGTTTCTCATAATTGTGCCTCCTAAAAATATAAATCTATGTAAAGCCGGAGGATTTTTCTCCTCCTGACATCTCTTATTATACTCATCAAAATCAATTATGTGTGAACAAATTGTAAACTTTTAGCACTCGGCAAGAAAGAGTGCTAAAATCTTTTTTTGACACAGCATTTTGGATTGTTCATTTAAAATTGTATATTTTAAACATAAAATAACTACTAGTTTTTGGGTTGTATAAAACGAATAATAAAAGTATAATAATTAAGTGAATTTATTCGTAAAAAAATAGGAGGTAATTCTAATGAACAAAACAAATTTTGCAATCATTGGTGCTGTCGCTACCCTCGGTGGTACTGCTGCTGTTTCAGCTGCAGCTGCTGGCGCTGTTAAGGGTTGGAAATGGCTCCAGGCCAATGCTCGTGAAACAATAGTTACACCTGCAAACGGTCAGCCTTATGCCAACAGCTATTGGTACAGCGAGGGTGACTATAACATCCACTATCAAATCGACTTCCCAGCTGCAGGTGTTCCTGTAATTGGTAAGATGTATTTAATCCACGGCTTCGCTTGTAACACAAGATTCTGGGATGAGATGGTTGAAATCCTTCTCCGCAAGGGCTTTGTTTGCGTACGTCCTGACGTTCCAAACTGTGGCTTCTCAACTCGTGAGACAAAGGACGTTAAACCTATCGCTCGTGAGGAACTCCTCATCCACCTTCTTGAATTCGTTGACAAGTCAGGCGCAGTACCTGCTGGCAAGTGGATTCTCATGGGTCACTCAATGGGTGGCGGTATCTCTATGAACCTCGCTCATGACTATAAAGAGAAGTTCTCTTGCGTTATGATGTATGCTCCTATGGCTCCTGTGGCAGTTCCTGATTTTGTTAAGAACATCGTTACTCTTGAGCCTATGTGCAACCTTATGGATAAGATCTTTGGACCAGCTTGCTCTTGGGATCCACTCGTTAAGGCAATCATCATGCTCATGACAGTTGACGTACGTTATTCTGTACTCTTCGACTGCAGCAAGTTCGGCGATGGACTTACAGTACCAAAGACAGGTACAGCAATGTGCTACATGATGGCTCGCGCAAGGCCAACTCTTGCTGAGAACATGAGCCAGGTTGACCTTCCAATCAAGCTCTTCTGGGCTAAGATGGACCTCTTCAACATGCCTATGATGACAAAGCCATTCCAGGCTGCTCTCCAGAACCCAGATGTAACAATCACTCCTATCGCTGGTCACTGCCTCGTTCAGAACTGTGCACCAGAAGTTTGTGAAGAATCTCTTGCATTCCTTAAGAGAAACGGCATCATTGCTTAAGGAGTGAAATATCATGGGACTTAAAACTATTGAATTTGTAGAAAATAAGCAGGTTGCTGGCTGGCCTTATCAGAACAGTGAGTACTTTGCTTATGAAGAATATAAAATCCACTATCGCATCGACCTTCCAAAGGGTAAGGAAAAGGGCAAGATGTTCATGATCCACGGCTTTGGCTGTGACACAACATTCTACGATGAGCTCGCCGCTGATTACACAGCAAAGGGCATGCGCTGCGTACGTGTTGACCTCCCTGACTTCGGTTATTCAACAAGAGAAGTAAAGGGCATTAAATATGTCAACCGCGTAGATATGCTTGTAGCTCTCATGGATTATCTCGACAGCAAAGAGACAAATCCTGACAAGTGGATTGTTGTAGGACACTCAATGGGTGGCTCTGTAACACTCGACATCGCAGACCTTGACCTTCCAAAGGTTAAAGCATACATGCTCTATGCACCTATGTTTATGTTCAACGTACCACCTATAATGTCCAAGATGTTCCAAATGAAGTGGATGGGCGCTATGATGGACACAGCTCTCAAGTATGTTATGCCTTATGACGCACTTGTAAAGGTTGTACTTCTCATCGCTACAATGTCACCTCGTTACATCGCTCATTATGATGTATCTCTTGCAGCAAATCCTCTGAAGCTTAAGGACACTGGTAAAGGACTTTGCTACATGAGTTCAAAGGCTTCTCACCCTGACTATGCTGACATGAAGAAAATCAAAGCACCTGTACTTCTCGTTTGGGGCGGACTTGATCTCTTCGTACCAAAGAGCAAGGTTAAGAAGCTCACTGAGTCTCTCCCAGACTCAACAGAGGTTTATACTGTACCACTCGCAGGTCACTGCGTAGTACAGAACTTCCACAAGAAGTGCTGCAACTATGGTATAGGCTTCCTTAAAAACAATAAGATGTATTAATCTTAAAAAATTAAGCCCGCTCGGGTTACGAGCGGGCTTGTTTTTTTGTGAAGATTAGATTTTGTCGTTTGAGCCAAGTACGTCAACAATCTTGTGAGATACCATTGACTTTACAGCGTCACGTGCAGGCTTTAAGTACTGACGTGGGTCGAAGTGTGATGGGTTCTCGGCGAGGTATTTACGAACCTCAGCTGTCATTGCAAGACGGATGTCGGAGTCGATGTTGATCTTGCAAACTGCGAGCTTTGCAGCTTCGCGAAGCTGATCCTCAGGAATACCAATAGCGTCAGGCATTGAACCACCGAACTCGTTGATTAATTTAACGTATTCCTGTGGTACTGATGATGAACCGTGGAGAACGATTGGGAAACCAGGAAGTCTTTTAATGCACTCCTCAAGTACGTCAAAGCGAAGTGGAGGAGGTACAAGAATGCCGTCGGCATTTCTTGTGCACTGAGCGGCGGTGAATTTGAATGCGCCATGGCTTGTGCCGATTGCGATAGCAAGAGAGTCACAACCTGTGCGGGATACGAATTCCTCTACCTCTTCAGGACGAGTGTAGCTCTCAGCACCAGATTCAACTTGAGCTTCGTCCTCAATGCCAGCGAGAGTACCGAGTTCGGCCTCTACTACTACACCGTGGTCGTGAGCGTATTCAACAACCTTCTTAGTGATTTCGATGTTCTCATCGAATGGGTGAGAAGATGCGTCGATCATAACAGATGTGAAACCGCCGTCGATGCAGGACTTACAAATCTCAAAATCTGCGCCGTGGTCGAGGTGAAGAGCGATAGGAACTTCTGGGTGTTCCTCTACAGCTGCTTCAACGAGTTTCTTCAAATAAGTGTGGTTCGCATAGGAGCGAGCGCCCTTTGAAACCTGGAGAATAACTGGGCTCTTGAGCTCTGCTGCAGCATCAGTGATTCCCTGGATGATTTCCATGTTGTTTACGTTGAAAGCGCCGACAGCATAACCGCCGTCATAGGCTTTTGCGAACATTTCTTTTGTAGTTACAAGTGGCATAACAAATACCTCTTTCTTTTAAGTTTACTTGTTTATTATAGTATAGTAATTATACATTGTCAAAGGAATATCAATGTGTTAAAATACGTGTATATTTTTAGTGGAGAGATTTTTATGGCACTTAAAGAAAATTACGAAATTTCAAATAGAATGGCAAATTTAAAGCCGTCCGTTATAAGAGAAATTTTGAAGTCAACTTCTGACCCTGAGACTATTTCTCTTGCCGCAGGCAATCCTGCGCCAGATGCGTTTCCAGTTGAGTCAATCTCTAAAATTGCGTCCGACATTTTTAGAGAGGACCCAATCGGCGCCCTCCAGTATGGCGTCACCGAAGGTTACGCACCGCTTATAGCGCAGCTTAAAGCTTACCTTAAAGACAGGTTTGGTATGGGCGCCGATTTTGACTCACTGATGGTGACATCTGGCGCAACACAGATAATGGAACTCGTTACAAAAGTCCTTTGTAACGAGGGCGACTTCGTCGCATCAGAGGACCCGTCTTTCATAGGCTCCCTCAACTGCTTCCGCTCCTACGGCGTGAAGCTCTGCGGAGTGCCGATGGAGACAGACGGCATAGACGTCGAAGCACTTGAGGAACTTGTAAAGACGAAGAAAATCAAATTTCTCTACACTATTCCAAATTTCCAGAATCCTACTGGCTATACAATGTGCCTTAAAAAGCGCAAGAAACTCTACGAACTCGCATCAAAGTATGACTTTATAATCCTTGAGGATAACCCTTATGGTGACCTCCGTGTCGCAGGCGAGGACTTGCCTCCGATTAAAACTTTTGACACAGAGGGCAGAGTAATCTACGCTGGTACATTTTCAAAACTTATAGCACCTGGTATCCGTGTGGGTTATGTTCTCGGTCCAAGCGCAATTGTTGCAAAGATGACAGTTGGTAAGCAGACAGAGGACGTTCATACAGCGATGTTCAACCAAATGCTTGTTTACCGTTGGATGAACGAGAACGACATAGGCGAGCACATAAAGAAAATGCAAGTCATCTACAAAAAGAAACTTGATGTTATGTGCGACGCGCTCGACGAGTATTGTCCAAAGCTTGCTTATGTGCGCCCTGAAGGCGGTATGTTTGTCTGGTGTAAACTTCCAGACGGTATCGACATGATGGACTTTTGCAGACGCGCATCCGCAAAGAAAGTTGCAGTAGTACCAGGCACTGCATTCCTCCCAGATGAGAGTGCAAATACACAGTATATTAGACTTAACTTCTCTACACCTACAAATGAAGCTATGGTTAAGGGAATCAAGATTTTAGGAGAATTGTTATAATGGAGAACGAAGTTAAAAAGAAAAAGGTCTTAAGCCTCATCCAGCCAAGTGGTACACCGACCCTTGGCAACTATCTTGGAGCGCTTAAGAACTGGAATGCTATAGCTGAGGAATACGACTGCGCCTTCGGCGTTGCCGACCTCCACGCTATCACTGTTCGCCAGGACCCTGTAAAGTTCCGCGAGCAGATTAGAAACATGTATGCTCTCCTTATCGCAATCGGTCTTGACCCTGAGAAGAGTATAGTTTTTGTTCAAAGTCAGGTTCCGACCCACGCTCAGCTTGCGTGGATTCTTGACTGCTACACTCAGTTCGGCGAGATGAGCCGTATGACGCAGTTCAAGGATAAGTCAAAGACACACGCTGACAACGTCAACGTGGGACTTTTCGCTTATCCTGCCCTTATGGCTGCGGACATACTTCTCTACCAAGCCGACCTCGTGCCAGTCGGCATCGACCAAAAGCAGCATCTCGAGATCGCTCGTGACATAGCTGACCGCTTTAACGGCATTTACGGCCAGACTTTCACAAGTCCTGAGCCGCTCTTCGTTAAAGAGGGCGCAAAGGTAATGTCACTCGCTGACCCTACAAAGAAGATGTCAAAGTCCGACGCAAATCCAAAGGGCTTTATTTCGATGCTCGACACACCAGACGTAATTATGAAGAAATTTAAGTCCGCTGTAACCGACTCCGAGGCATGCGTAAAATATGCCGAGGGCAAAGATGGTGTCAACAATCTTATGTCGATTTACAGCGCCTGCACAGGCAAATCCTTCGAAGAAATTGAGAAGGAATTTGACGGCCGTGGCTACGGCGACTTCAAGGTTGCTGTCGCTGAAGCGTCGATTGAAGAACTTCGTCCTGTACAGGAGAAGTTCAACGAGCTTATAAATGAGCGCGCATACCTTGAAGAGTGCATGAAGAAGAATGCTGAAATCGCAACAAGAATTTCACAGCGCACTCTCGACAAAGCCATGAAGAAGATAGGTTTCTATCAATTTAAGGGTTGACCTTTAAAAATTAAAGTTTTAAACTAATAAAGCAAATAAAAAGAAAGGGGTCCACGAGAAATGGATGCAGACGCGAATCCACGAAGTTGTTTCGTAATCTCAACAGAAAATAACGTATGCGAGTGGGCCACTTTAAAAAAGTGAGTCCTTTAAGGGTTTGTCTTTAAAACATACCTCTTTACTCGTGTACGAGTAAGGAGGTTTTTTTAATGGAAGAAATGAACTTTGAAGTCCTTTTGGACTACATTGAAAAAGGCGACTTTTCTCTTCTTCGAGCAGAGCTCTCGGAGATGAACGAAGTCGATATCGCTGAATTTCTCGGAGAACTTGACAGAGATGTCATGATAAGAGTTTTCCGTATTCTTCCAAAAGATATTTCAGCCGATGTCTTCGCTTACCTTGAGTCCGAGGACCAGGGAGACATCATCTCGCACATCACCGATGTCGAGATTAAAAAGCTTGTCGATGACCTCTTCCTCGACGACGTTGTAGACATGGTCGAAGAGGTCCCAGCAAATGTCGTAACAAGAATTTTAAAGAACGCCAATGCTGAGACACGTAAGCTTATCAATACTTACTTAAATTACCCAGAGGACTCTGCCGGTTCTATTATGACCAACGAGATGGTCGCTCTTCACGACCGCCTCACCGTAGGAGAGGCGATAGACGTCATCCGTAAAACTGGTATAGACAAAGAGACAATTTATACCTGCTATTGTATCGACAATGGCAGACACTTGAAAGGTACTATTGACCTCTCAGACCTTGTCTTTAACGACAGTGACGCTGTCCTTAAAGACATAATGGACGACGACAAGCAGCTCATCTTTGTCAACACCCATGACGACCAGGAACAGGTAGCAGAAGTCGTAAAGCATTACGACCTTCTCGCAGTTCCTGTAGTTGACAAAGAAAATCGTCTTGTCGGCATCGTCACCATCGATGATATCCTCGATATCATCGAGGAGGAGACAGAGGAAGACTTCGAAAAGATGGCAGCCCTCTTGCCATCAGAGGACGAGTACCTTAAGACCTCAGTTTGGGTTCTTGTTAAGAACAGAATCGGCTGGCTCTTAGTCCTTATGATTTCCGCAACACTCACAGGCTCAATCATCCAAAGCTTTGAGGACATGCTTGCAGTAGTGACTGGCCTTACAGCCGCTATTCCAATTATCACTGGTACTGGTGGTAATGCGGGAAACCAGAGTTCAACCCTTGCAATTCGTGCGCTTGCGCTCGGCGAGATTGAACTGAAAGACTGGTTTAAAGTTCTCTTCAAAGAGATACGAGTAGCCTTCATCTGTGGACTTATCTTAGGCGCTGCGAACTTCCTTCGTATGCTCGCTCTCGGCAATCCAGGCGGCATGCAAGTTTACATTATCGTATCAGTCGCAATGTTCTGTGCCGTTATCATGGCAAAGATGATAGGCTGTATGCTTCCGCTTCTTGCAAAGCTCTTGAAAATTGACCCAGCTGTTATCGCAGGCCCAGTAATTTCAACACTTGTAGACTCACTCAGTCTTCTCGTTTATTTTGCTCTTGCAAAAGCATTTCTTATAAGATGAACAAAGCTCCTCAGACGAGGAGCTTTTCTTTTATTGATACAAATATATATAAAAAGGTTGACTTTAGCATAGTAAAGTGCTAATATGTTAGCACGCTAAAGTAAATTTAAATAAAAGGGAGAACAAAAATTATGAAAAAAATTATTGCTCTTGTACTCGCACTTTCAATGGTGCTCTGCTTCGCAGCTTGCGCAAAGACAGCAGACACAACAACTGATGATAAGCTCATTATCATCAACGAAGAACTCGGCGCTGAGTACTATGGTATCGCTTATCGCAATGGCGATGACGAGACATGCAAGTACATGGACGCAGCTGTACAGGCTCTCGTAGCTGATGGTACATATGCAGAGATCGCTGCAAATTATCCTGACACAGTTGACAACCTTATTTTCCTTGCTGATGATTATCAGGTTCCAGAGACAGACGTTGATATCACAAAGGCAGAGAAGAGAACATTCACAATGGGTATTGACCCTGAGTACAATCCTTTCTCATATCTTGGTGATGATGGTGAATACACAGGTTTCGACGTAGAGATTTGTAAGGCAGCTTGCGAACTCCTCGGTTGGGACTTCGAAGTATTTGGTGTTAACTGGGATGAGAAACTCGTTCAGCTTGACGCTAAAGAGTGTGACTGCGTATGGTCTGGTATGACAATCCTTGATTCCATGAAGGAAGCAGGTTACGTTATTTCAACTCCTTACTACTACAACACACAGGTACTTGTAGTAAAAGAGAGCAGCGGTATTACATCTTCTAAGGACCTTGCTGGTAAGGTAGTAGCAGTTCAGCTCGGTACATCTGGCGAAGCTCTTCTTGGCGAAGACCTTGCTGACCTCACAGCTACATTCTCAAACCTTGTAACATGCGACAGCTTCCTCAAGTGCTTCACAGAACTTGAAGGTGGCGCTGTTGACGCAGTATTTGTTGACTATCCAGTAGCAGCAGCTTACGTTAACAAATAATCAACTTTAAGAACATTCGCCTCCCCGAAAGGGGAGGCATTCTTGAAATGGGGTATATTTTTGACGCTCGGTACGATGATTGTTAAGATGGCAAGTGGCCTTGGTGGCACATGTGCTATCTTCTTTTTAACTCTTATCTTTTCCTTGCCACTCGGCCTCCTCGTGGCATTGCTTCGAAGAAGTAAAATTAAAATTGTTTCAGCTATCACGCAGTTTTGTATTTCAATACTCCGTGGTACTCCACTTATGCTTCAACTTATTGCCGTAACCTACGGCCCGTATTACATCGCTCATTCCCTTGGCATCTCCGGCATTGGAGTTGCAAGAGAAAAGCTCATCCCTGTAGTTATTGCATTCGCAATTAACTACGCTGCCTACTTCGCTGAGATTTATAGAAGTGGTATTGACTCTATGCCGATAGGTCAATATGAGGCAGCAGAAGTTTTGGGATATTCAAAATTCCAAACTTTTATGAAAATAATCCTTCCACAAGTAATAAGAAGAATTCTTCCAAGTATGACAAATGAAATTGTTACACTTGTAAAAGATACATCTATGGCATTTACAGTTTCATATCTTGAAATGTTTACCATAGGAAAGCAGATCGCAAACTCGCAGACAAGTTTCGTCCCATTCCTTGTAGCGGGTGTATTTTACTATGTCTTCAATGCAATTGTTGCCTTCATCATGGGCCGAATTGAGAAGAAGATGGACTACTATGACATGTAAGGAGGGGCTTTATGAGTATTCTTTCAATGACAAATATTGAGAAGAGCTTCGGTGACCTTGAAGTTTTAAAAGACATAAGCTTCTCCGTCGAAGAGGGTGAAGTGGTCTCAATTATCGGTCCTTCTGGCTCTGGTAAATCGACACTCCTTCGCTGCGCAACCTTCCTTGAGACAATCGACGCTGGTGTTATCGCATACAACGATGAACCAGTAACTCACATGGAAGGGCAAAAATGCATTTATGCAAAGAACTTAAATGATTTTAGAAGACGCTTTGGACTTGTTTTCCAGAACTTCAATCTCTTCCCACATTATAGCGTTCTTAAAAATATGATGGACGCGCCTGTCTCTGTACTCGGCAGAGACAAAGGCGAGGTAGAGGCGGAGTGTATGGCCCTTCTTCGGAAGATGGGCCTTGAGGATAAGGCGAATGCCTATCCTTGCCAGCTCTCTGGCGGACAGCAGCAGCGCGTCTCAATCGTGCGAGCCCTCGCAATGAAGCCTGAGATTCTCTTCTTCGACGAGCCGACCTCGGCTCTCGACCCAGAGCTCACAGGCGAAGTTCTAAAAGTAATAAAAGAGCTAGCCGAAGAGAAGATGACCATGGTAATAGTTACTCATGAGATGGAATTTGCTCGTCAGGTTTCAAATCGCGTAATCTTCATGGACGGTGGCCTCATTGTAGAACAGGGTGATCCTGAAGAAGTATTTGGCAATACACAAAATGACCGTACAAGACAATTCCTTGCAAATTATAAGAGATAAATTATGGATTTTGATTTAAACAAAATCGAATACAAGCTCTGCGACCCAAATGGTAACATCACCATTCTTGTGACATCAAATGTCAAAGAAGAGGAGAGACTAAGCGTCGCAGACCTGCTTATGAAACAGGAGCCAACTGCGGAGCAGGTTGGCTTTGCTTCACAAAAAGCAGGTCAAGACTTTGATGCCGTGCTCGAGATGGCAGGCGGAGAATTTTGCGGCAACGCGACTCTCTGCACTGCGGCCCTTGCAAAGGGCCAAAAGGAGACAGTGCGAGTAAAAGTGTCGGGTTGCGACGAAATTCTCGCCGTTACCGTCACAGAGCGTGACGGTCTCTTCACGGCGTCCACAAAAATGCCAAGTCCAAAATCCGCAAAAGCTGTCACCTTGAATTTCAAGAACAATTCATATGACGCTTTTGCTGTTGACCTTGGCACAATAACTCATCTCATAATGAAAACCGAGATAGACAAAGTCCAAGCAGAAGAGGCAATAAAAGAGTGGTGCACAGGAAGTGCTATGGGTATTATGTTTTTCGATGAGGAGACATCAAACCTCACACCTCTTGTCTATTCGAAAACTGCAAATACACTCTTCTTTGAAAACGCCTGTGCCAGTGGTACGACAGCACTCGGCATCTATCTCGCAATCAGAGAGAACAGACAAATCGAAAAAGAAATCAAACAGCCAGGAGGCGTTCTCAAAATAAAAGCGTCTCCAGACGGAGACGCCTACCTCACTGGCACAGTCAAGTTTCTATAAAAAGAAAGCCCAGAACCGATCGGTTCTGGGCTTTTTGGCGCAGAGGGTGGGATTCGAACCCACGTGGCTTTGGGCCAAACGGTTTTCAAGACCGCCTCGTTATGACCGCTTCGATACCTCTGCATATTAACTTTTCGCGCTCGATTATAGTAACATAATAAAGGTTTGATGTCAACGATTTTTGTAGTATAATGAAAATGAATTTAATCGGAGGTGTTCATTTTGAAATATGCAATTTATGGTGCTGGTTCACTCGGCACAATTCTTGGCGCTTACATTACAAAAGCAGGTGTTGATATTGAGCTTGTAAATAGAAACAAAGCTCACACAACAGCACTTAAAGAAAAAGGCGCTCATATAACAGGTACAGTTGATTTTACAGTACCAGTAAACGCAAAGTTCCCTGACGAGATGGAAGGCCCTTATGATGTTATCTTCCTCATGACAAAGCAGCTCTTAAATGTTGAGGTAGTAAATTTCTTAAAGCCAATGCTCGGAGAGAACGGTGTCATAGTTACACTTCAAAATGGTATTCCTGAGCCTGGTATTGCTGAAATAGTTGGCTCTAATCATACAATCGGATGCGTAGTTGAATGGGGTGCAACCCTCAAAGAACCAGGCGTTTCAGAACTCACATCTGACCCTGCTGGTCTCTCCTTCCATATGGGTAAAATGGAAGGCATCACAGACGAGCAGTTCAACCTTGCAAAAGGTCTTCTTGAGAAAATGTGCACTGTTGAAGTTGAGGAGAACCTTATCGGCGCACGCTGGTCTAAGCTTCTCATCAACGCAACTTTCTCCGGCCTTGGCACTGTTGTCGGTGGCACCTTCGGTGACATCACTGAGAGCAAGGACGGACAGAAAGTTGCAATCCGTTGCATGAACGAATGCATCAACGTAGGCAGAGCCGCGGGCGCAACCTTTGCACCTGTCCAGGGCAAAGACATTACAAAACTCTTCTATTACAAAACACCAGTAAAGAGAGCTTTTGGTATTTTCTTGCTTCCAATTGCAATGAAAAAGCACAGACTCCTTGTACCTTCAATGCTTCAGGACCTTCGCAACGGCAAGCCTTGCGAGATTGACGCAATCAACGGCGTTGTTTGCGAGTGGGGCAGAAAGTGTGGCGTTCCAACACCTGTAAATGACAGAATTGTTGAGGTCATAAAGAAAGAGCAAGCAGGAGAACTCCCACTTGATCCTTCAAACATCCGCCTCTTTGACGACATTGTCAAAAATGTAAAATAAACAGCATTATAATGCTATGAATTTAGTTTTTGGAGACCGACAAAATGGATAATGAAAAAGTGATTAAAGAGCTCACGGAAATTGAGTACAGACGAAACCATGAAATCATCGAGATTTTGGCGTCTGAGTACACATCGGTTTATTACATCGACCTTAATACCGATGAACTTAATCCGTATACCATGAATGAGGAGACGGAGACCACCTTCGGTTCCGTATTTAGAAGTGGTATTACATATTCTGAGGCATATAAACTTTACGTTGACAAGCTTATTTTCCCAGAAGACAAGGAAATGATGCTCAAAGCTGGTTCAGTTGAGAACATCAAGCGTGAGCTCAAAAACAAAGAAGACTTTCCTTACCACTTATCGAAATGCTGAAGGACATTACTCCGAGATGAAGTTTGTAAAGGTTGGTAACGAGGAAGGCACACCTACGGCTGTAGCACTCGGTTTCGCAGACAAGGACGAGGAACTTCGTGCAAAGCTCGAAGAAGAGCGAGTTCTTCAGCGAAACATCGATATCATCGAAATACTGGCTTCCGAGTACACATCAGTTTATTACATCGATATGGCTACCGATGAACTTGACCCTTATACCATGAACGAGCAGACCGAGACACAGTTCGGTGATATTTTCAGAAGTGGTATTAAGTACAGCGATGCATTTAAGATGTATGTTGACGAACTTGTTTTTGCAGAAGACAAAGCAATGATGCTCAAAGCTGGTTCGGTTTATAACATCTTAAATGAACTTGCAACTAAAAAGACATTTATAACTCAGTATAGAAACGCTGCTGGTGAATATTGCGAAATGAAGTTCGTAAAGGTAGGCGACGAGGAGAACCCAGAATCTGTAGCACTTGGTTTCTCCAATAAGGACGATGAAATTCGTTCCGAGCTTGCGAGAAAGCAAAAGCAGGCGATGGACCAGGCCGTTATCTCCGGTCTCTCCGATGACTTCGGTTGCGTAGTTTACACCTCATACAATGAATTTGATGAGGTTCACTATCGTTTCGACCCACTCTTTGAAAAGCACATTGAGGGCTGGTCCAAAATCAACGACTTTAAAGAGCGTCTCGACAGACTTACATACACTATCATGCACCCAGAAGACCGTGAGGCGTTCTGGAAAGCTACAAGGCCTGACGTTGTTCGTGCTGCAATAGACAAGGATGGCGTTTACTACGTAAACTTTAGAACTTTGATTGACGGCGAAGAGACCTACTACCAGGCAAAATTCGTAAGAGATGACTTCGGTTGCGTAGTTTACACCTCATACAATGAATTTGATGAGGTTCACTATCGTTTCGACCCACTCTTTGAAAAGCACATTGAGGGCTGGTCCAAAATCAACGACTTTAAAGAGCGTCTCGACAGACTTACATACACTATCATGCACCCAGAAGACCGTGAGGCGTTCTGGAAAGCTACAAGGCCTGACGTTGTTCGTGCTGCAATAGACAAGGATGGCGTTTACTACGTAAACTTTAGAACTTTGATTGACGGCGAAGAGACCTACTACCAGGCAAAATTCGTAAGAGATGAAATCCATCCAGAGACCAATGTTATCGCTGGTTTCCATAACGTTGACACAGAGACCAAGCGTGAGATGGAGGCACTTGAGCAGGCAAAGGCTGCCAGCCGTGCCAAGACTGACTTCCTCTTCAACATGTCACACGATATCCGTACCCCTATGAACGCTATCATAGGATTTACAAACATGGCTATGAGAGATGCGGATGACCCAGAACGTGTACGCGAGAACCTCAAGAAGGTTCAACTCTCTGGCAACATGCTTCTCTCCCTTATCAACGACATCCTTGATATGAGCCGTATCGAAAGTGGTAAAGCAACTCTGAACGAAGAGAATGCCGATGTTGAAACTGTATTTACAAACATCCAGCCAGTTATGGCAAACCTAGCAGCATCAAAGGATATTGACCTAAAATTCGAGATAAGCAATGTTCAAAACAAGTTTGTCTTTGCTGATACTGCCCGTATCGACAGAATCATGGTAAACTTGGTTTCCAATGCCATAAAGTACACTGAAGGTAACGGCAAGGTGCGAGTTTCCTTCGAGGAACTCACGAGCGACAAGCCAGGCTTAGGCCTGTACCGCTTCATGGTAAAGGACAACGGTATCGGCATGAGCGAAGAATTCCAAAAACAGATGTTTGAGGAATTCGCGAGAGAAGAGAACTCCACAATGAGCGGTATCCAAGGCACAGGCCTCGGCTTGCCGCTTGCGAAGAAACTCGCAGAGATGATGGATGGCCAAATCACTTGCGAGAGCAAGCGAGGCGAGGGTTCAACTTTCTTTGTAACATTGCCACTTAAATTGCAGACTGAGGAAGATATCGCCGCTGAGACTATTTCAGACCAGCGAATCGATACTGTTGACTTCAACAACAAGAAGGTCCTTCTTGTTGAAGACAACGAGCTCAATCGTGAAATTGCACTTGATATTTTGGAAGACGAAGGCATTAATGTCGATACAGCCGTAAACGGACAAAAAGCTGTGGAAATGGTTTCCGAAAAGGGCGTAGACTACTACGACTTCGTACTTATGGACATCCAAATGCCAGTCATGAATGGCTATGAAGCAACCAAAGAAATCAGAAAACTTTATCCTGATTCCACTCTTCCAATCATCGCCCTCTCTGCCAACGCCTTTGAGGAGGACAGACAGAAGTCCATTGCCGCTGGCATGAACGACCATGTAGCAAAACCTATCAAGGTCGATGAACTCAAAGCCGTTATGTCAAAATTCATCTAAAAAATAAAACAGAATAAAATAAAACAAAAAAATAACAAAATAGAACAAAACAAAGCCCAGAAC
>R04__coassemble_165_pt1 | contig 24843 bp, 22 predicted proteins | sample R04__metabat2_low_PE_025 | metagenome-assembled genome bin R04
AGATATTAGTGCACAAATATAATCAATACCATTGTTTTCTGCCATGATTTTTAGCATATAATTTGCTGTTCTTTTTGCCACACTATATATTGAAGACATTGGTGGCGCCATCGAGGCTTGCATTAATGCTTCAATTTCATATTCCATTATGCTTCCAGCAAAAATAAAAGTTTGGCATTCTAACTGTTTTGCAGCAGCAATTGCATCACATGAAAATTTAACATTGCTGAGTTGCACTTCATAATTTGATCGCAACTCACCAGAAGTTCCAAGCCAAGCGAAATGATAAAAAGCATCAATTTTCACATCAATCATATTTGGTAGTTTCGAATATTGTGCTAGATCGCAAAAAATAATTGTCACATTATCTATTTCTTCAAGACCATTTGTATTGCTTGTTTTGTCCTTTACAACTGCATATATATAAACATCATTTTTAGATAATTCTCTAACAACCGCGCTACCAAGAAATCCATTAGCTCCAGTTACGACAATATTTTTCATTTTACTGCCTCAACAATAGTTTTAATCATGTAATCAATCATTTCATCGGTCATACCTGGGTAGACACCAAGCCAGAAGGAGTTGTTCATGACGAAGTCTGTATTGTTTAGTGTTCCTACTACTTTGTAAGCATCAGTGTTTCGTATTTGATTGAAGCATGGATGCTTTATTATGTTACCACTGAAAAGAAGACGGGTTTGAATGTTGTTGTCTTCTAAGTATTTGGTAAGTTCGTTTCGTGTGATACCTGAGTCTGGTTTAACAGAGACGAGGAAACCAAACCAAGAAGGATCACTGTTTTGGGTTGGTTGTGGGAGAATTAGTTTGTCTTGATAAGGTTCAAGAGCTTTGTAAAGACGCTGCCAGTTGTGCTTGCGTCTTTCTATGAAGGTTGGGAATTTTTTAAGTTGTTCACAACCAACGGCTGCCTGCATGTCAGTCACTTTGAGATTATAGCCAAAATGACTGTAAACATATTTATGATCATAGCCCTGTGGAAGTTCGCCGTATTGACCATCAAAGCGGTGGCCACAGAGGTTATCATGGCCCGATGGACAAATACAATCTCTACCCCAATCACGGTATGAAAGGATGAGTTTGTGGAGAAGTGGATTGTCTGTGTAGACTGCTCCACCCTCACCCATTGTCATGTGGTGTGGTGGGTAAAAGCTGCTTGTGCCTATGTCACCCCAAGTACCAGTAAACTTTGTTAAGTTATCGATTGTATATTTTGAGCCGAGGGAATCACAGTTGTCCTCTATGAGCCAAAGGTTGTGCTTATCACAAAATTCTTTTATTGATTTTATGTCAAACGGATTACCAAGTGTGTGGGCAATCATTACGGCCTTTGTTTTATTTGAATACGCTTCTTCAAGTTTTGTGACATCAATGTTGTACTCTGGAATTGCTATGTCAACGAAAACTGGGACTGCACCATATTGCAAGATTGGTGCAACTGTTGTTGGGAATCCTGCAGCAACAGTTATTACCTCATCACCAGGCTTTATTTGTCTCTCTCCAAGTTCAGGTGCAGTGAGTGTCATAAAAGCAAGGAGATTTGCTGAGGAGCCACTGTTTACCAAGTGGGCATATTTTACGCCTATCCACTCTGCAAAGTCTTTTTCAAACTGTTCTGCAAATCTGCCGGTTGTGAGCCAGAAATCAAGTGTAGCGTCCGTGAGAGCACACATTTCCTTCTCGTCAAAGACACGAGAGGCATAATTGATTCTGTCACCTGGTTTGAAGTCAGTTTTATTTTCTTTGAAGTCATGATAGTAGTCGGCAACAAGAGATTTAATTTGTTCTCTTGCTTCGGCTTCATTTTTCCAAGTTGCCACTATTATCCCTCCAAATACTCTTTAATTTCTTTTGACATCTCTTCACTGAGATTTTCATTGTTTAGCCAAGATTTGTAAAATCTTGTAGTTAGTTCCATAGTTTTATCGATGTGCCACTTTGGCTGCCAGCCAAAAGTGGTCTTTATTTTTGTAGTATCAAGTTTTAAGAATGCTGCCTCATGAGGCGCATTTGGTTCTGCTTTGTTTACCCAAGATGCACCATCGCCCCAATATTTGCAGAAAAGGCCTGCAAGTTCACCCGTTGTGACGCAGTCACAAGTGTCGGGTCCAACATTGTAGAAGCCAGCTTTGCTTATGTCTTTTGATTGCTGTTCAGCAATTAAAAGGTACGCAAAGAGTGGTTCTAAAACATGTTGGAACGGACGGGTTGAACTTGGATTACGTACTTCGATTGGAGTGTTGCTTTGCATTGCACGAACGCAATCGGGAATGATGCGGTCATTTGCAAAATCGCCGCCACCGATTACGTTACCAGCTCTTGCAGTGGACACTGCAAGATTGTTTTCAAAGAAGCTGTTCTTGTAACTGTGCGTTACAAGCTCTGAACAGCTCTTTGAGTTTGAATAAGGATCAAAGCCGTCAAGAGGTTCATCCTCTTTGAAAGCATTGTTTAAATCACGATTTAAGTAAACCTTGTCCGTTGTGACATTGAGTACACTTTTAACCGATGGTGCATTTCTAACACATTCAAGAACATTAACTGTTCCCATTACATTGGTTTCGTAAGTGTAGCGAGGTTCTTTATAGCTGTCTCTCACAATAGGTTGGGCTGCAAGATGGAAGACAATTTCAGGTTGATATTCTTCGAAGACTGCTTCCAGTTTTTCAAAGTCACGAATATCACCTATTATTGACGTCATTTCACTCTTAATATTTGAAAGTTCAAAAAGTGAAGGTGTTGTTGGCGGTTCAAGCGAATAGCCAACAACTTCAGCGCCGGCATCGATAAGAATCTTGCAAAGCCAAGTTCCTTTAAAGCCAGTGTGACCTGTAACCAGTATTCTTTTATCTTTGTAGAAAGATAAATCTACCATTTAATCCACGGTGCCTTTCCATAGTTGTAGAGTTTTTCAAGTTGTTCTTTTTCACGCATGTTGTCCATGCATTGCCAAAGCCCTTGTGCATGTAGGACATGAGTTGGTTTTCGTTTACAAGTCTTTCAAGAGGTTCTTTTTCAAAGACTGTTTCATCGCCGTCGATGTAATCAAATACTTCAGGCTGCAAAACCATGTAACCAGCATTGATTGGTGAACTGTCAGAGATGTTCTTCTCACGGAAAGATTTGACAGCATTGTCACCACCTATGTCCAGTATTCCTTTTTGCTGGTCAAGGAGTACTGCTGTAAGGGTAGCAAGTTTGCCATGACTCTTGTGAAATTCAACAAGTTTGTTTATGTCAACATCACAAACTGCATCACCATAAGTGAGCATGAAAGGTTCATTGCCAACATATTTTTGAATACGCTTGATGCGTCCACCTGTCATTGTATCAAGGCCAGTATCAACAACTGTTACCTTCCAAGGTTCGTATTCGCTTGTGTGGAAGATACGTTCCTTTTTGCCTTGGGTAAAATCAAAGGTCATATCACTATTAGAAATGAAATAGTCATCGAACCATTTCTTTATTACTTCCTGCTTATAACCAGCACAAATGATAAACTCATTAAAACCATAATGAGAATATTCTTTCATTATGTGCCAGAGAATTGGCTTGTCGCCTATTTCAATCATCGGCTTTGGTTTATATTGTGATTCCTCACTTATACGGGTGCCATAGCCACCAGCTAAAATTACAACTTTCATTTTTCTTCCTCTTCATCAAAGTTGATTCGTTTTTCTTCTACAACTAAAGGTCTATTCATTGCCCTTGCGTTGATTGACATTACATATTCTCCGAGGAAGCCAAGGAATGCAAGTTGAAGACCTCCGAGGAAGAATATTGAAATGATAATTGGTGCATAGCCTGCAACAAAACTATTCCAAAAGACAAGTTTTAAAATTAAGAATACGAGACCTGCAATAAAGCTCAAAATTGAAATTATAAAGCCAAAGAATTCTGCAACTCTCATTCCGCCTTTTGTGTAGCTCGTGAAGCTGAGCATGGCAGCATCGAAAAGAGTAAAGAAATTGTTATGAGTTTTACCAGCCCTGCGTTTTGGCTGGGTATACTCAATTTCTTTTCTATCAGGGCCAAGCTCTGCAACTATGCCTCGCATAAAAGGCGTCGGGTCGTTCAGTTCACGAAGTGTTTGTACAAAGGATTTGTCATAAAGGCCAAAGCCAGTGAACTGTTCAATTTGATCGGTGCTGCTCATTTTCTTTATAAGCTTGTAATAGCAGCCACGAAGGAAATACATTATTTTACTTTCCTTACTCTTCGTTTTACGACCTATTACTATCTTGTAGCCCTTCTCCCACTCATGAACGAATGTTGGAATGAGTTCAGGTGGGTCTTGAAAGTCTGCACAAAGTGTCATTGTGCAGTCGCCAGTTGTCTGAAGGATAGCATGATAAGGGCTATTGAACTGACCAAAGTTCTTTGTATTAAAGATTGCTTTTACTTTTTTATCTTCTTTACAAATCTCTTCGATTATTTCTCTTGTCTTATCCTGAGATTTATTGTCGATAAAAAGAATCTCATAATCATATTCCGGAAGATTATCAAGAATTTGATCTCTGACCGCCTCATAGATTGGGCGGGCATTTTCTTCCTCATTATATGTTGGAATCATTATTGAGATTTTCATTTTTTCTCACCTACAGATTTTGATTTTCTAAAAGTCCAAAATTTATTTATAAGAAAGTTAAGAGGAACAGTAATAATTAAATTGATGATTGGTGCAATAACTTTTCCAATGCCAAGAACTGAAACCTCGAGCCACAAAAGAAAAGTTGAAAGTAAAGATGTTCCACCATAACTCACATAGGTTTTGCCAAGTCGTTTTAATTTGCTTTTAATGTCATTTTCATTGCCAGTAAAAACAAATTTATCATTCCAAAAGAATGCATTTGCAATACTTAAAACAGCGCCAAGGACACTACCTAAAATATAAAGTTTAGGATTAATCCAAAGAACAATGTAATAACAAGCAAGTGATACTGCAGTATTACTAACACCAACCAAGCCAAATTTAATGAATTGAATAATTAGCTGTTTAAATTCTTCATTAGTTGAAATATTAAATTTTCTAAAAATCCATTCTTTCATTAAAATCCTCAATTAGAAAAATATTTAAAGAAAATCTTATTGCCATAATCAGATGTTGTAAAATTATTGGCCGACTCCATATCACCTACTGAATCGTAACGGTCATCTTCAAGAAGGATGGTTTTGTTGGTGGCGACCATGTAGAAGCCACGGTAAAATTCGTAGGCTGGAGTGACAGCGCCGACGAGAAGTGCGAGAGCGAGAATGTAGGCGCAAAGATCCTTTTTGTTTTGTGTGACGATTCTGTTAAGAATCATCTGTGCACAATAAATCATAAGGATGAAAAGCGCCGGAATTGAAGCTCTCATACAGAAGTCGGAAGCTGAGCCGACATAGAAGTATGGGATAACTACAAGAGAGGCAATTATGCCATAGTACATAAGGTCGCGTTTGTGTTCCTTCCAAACGAGAAGTGCATAAATAGCAACTTCAAAGAAGAAGAAAAATACAAAGATTGGGTCCTTTATGTATTCTATGAAGCTGTCAAAGAGTGGATTGTTGCCGGTATTAGTTCCTGTACTAACCGAAGTGTTTGAAAGAAAATACGAGGCAAGGATTGGAAATACAGTTAAAAGAACTAAAATGTTTGATATTGAAAATGTATTTTTGAGGAATGGCTTTACTTGTTTCTTCTTTATTGCTTCAATCAGTTGTTCAATTCCTCTAAGGAGCATGCAAATTACAAGTCCTACAAATGGAAGTGGTCCCGATGCAAAGCATGCCATACCAAGGAGTAAAAAATTCTTTGGGCTTCTCTCAAATAGGAAGAGTATTACAACAAGCCAAGGTATTACTGATTGATTGAAAACCCAGAAAAGACAAGTTGTAATCGAAGAGTATTGGTAAATGAGTGACCACCATTCGATGTGAATTGCACCACTTATGTACCAGCCAGTGCCAAGAGTCAGCATACCAAGAATATCAAGGCCACTAAAGAATACAAAAATCAAAAAAACTATTATACGCTCTTTTGTCTTCATAGCATTTTGGTAAATGCAAAGGAGTAAAAAGATAAGATACACCCCTATTGCGCCCCAAAGCCAAAAGAGTTGCTTTGCGATTATCCAAAGTGCTGATGACGAAACGCCGAAGAGACCTATTATCTTAGTGACAGCAGCTGCTGGAAGCCAAAAGCCGATGTAATAGACAAGAGCTGAATTGTTTTCATAAACTACAGGCCAATCCATTAGAACAAGATCGTGAAAGATTGGATTTCTACATGACCAGTCACCACTTTGATAGTAGAAGCCATTGAAACCTGCAAAATATGTCCAAAGAAGAAATAGGAAAAAGAAAATGATGAGTTGCTTCTTTGAGATTGTTATCTTGTTATTTTTATTTTCATAAACATTGTCATCAGTAATTGCCCAGTAAAGTGCAACTGAAAGCACAAGGAATACTGGTATTGAAAAGATAGGTTTAACAAAGCCTAAGAAAAATATGAATAGTGGCAAAGTTACGTAAATCAATGCCCATTTTTTAATTTTTGAAAAAGTAATTTCCAAATTTTATTCCTTCTTAATAAGTTCTGTCTGAGATGATGAAACGAGGGCGGTCTTTTGTTTCAAGGTAAATCTTGCCTATGTATTCACCGATTATGCCGAGAGAGATGAGTTGAACGCCTGAGAGGAAGCAAACAAGTGATGTCATGCTTGCCCAACCGTCAACTGCTTTGCCACGTAGTTTTGTAAGGACTGCCCAAATTACGCCGAGGAAGCTTGCAAGGGCGACGAAGACGCCCATGCCAGTTATGAGGCGTAAAGGTTTTACTGAGAGGCTTGTGATTCCGTTGATTGCGAGTGCGAGCATTTTAGAGAGCGGATAGTGGCTCTCGCCTGCTATACGCTCGGCACGCTCGTACTCGACTGTCGTGCTTTTAAAGCCGACAAGTGGGATCATGCCTCGAAGGAAGAGATTGACTTCCCTAAAGTTTGCAAATTCTTGCAAAGCTTTAGAACTTATGAGTCTATAGTCAGCATGGTTGAAGATGACTTCTGTTCCCATGAGTTCCATGAATTTATAAAAAGACTCCGCTGTAAAGCGTTTGAAGAAGGTGTCTGTCTCACGGCTTGAGCGAACGCCGTAGACAATCTCAAAACCTTCTTCATATTTGTCGACCATTTCATCGATGGCATTTATGTCGTCCTGGCCATCACAATCTATCGAGATTGTGATATCGCACATGTCCTTTGCCTCCATGAGGCCAGCAAGGACAGCGTTCTGGTGGCCACGGTTACGACTCTGACAAATGCCAATAAAATGGTCGTCCTGTTTTGCGAGAGATTCAATAATGCTCCAAGTATTATCACTACTACCATCATTGACAAACATAACTTTACTGTCACTTGAAATCTTATTGTTTGCAATGAGTTCATTGATTTTAGCAAGGAACATTGGAGCAGTTATTGGAAGGACTTCCTGTTCGTTATAGCAAGGGATAACTATTATGAGTTTAGGTGCTTTCATTTAGTTATCCTCCTTTTTCTTTTTGAAGACTATGAGTTTGCTAAAGACGTAGTTTAGAATTACGACTACTACTGAGACTAAAATCTTGGCGATGAGGCCTTCAGAGCCAAAGACTTTATAGTTAAGGCCTATCTTTACAAGTGCTGGAACACCGACCACTTCAAGGACTCCTGTTGCAGCACGAGCACCAAGGAAAGTAACGAACTCTTTGAGTGCTACACTCTTCTCCCAAGACTTAGAGTTAAAAACAAAAAGCTTATTTACAAAGAAAGCAAAAGTAAATGCACAAACCCAGGAAAGGATGCTCGCGATTGTCACATAGCCTTCGGTGACATTTTTGAAGATAAGTTCAAAAATGTAATAGGTCACCCAACTGACAATCGTTGAGCAGACACCCCAGAAGAGATAGTCAATTATTTCTTTGTACTTTTTATAGAGGTTTTTAATTGTTTCAATCATAGTTTTACCTCGTAAATATAATTACACATAATAAATAATACCACAATTGTTTATAAAATAAAAGAAAGACTTTGCAAATCGCAAAGTCTTTCTAATTTTATAATTTTTGTCTCTTATTGTGCTACACCTGCAACCTTTACCCAAGCGCCATCAGAAAGTGTAAGTGTATTGCTACCGTCAGTAATTTTGATACCAAGAACAGTATTATCTGTTACTTCGAAATAAATATAATACTTAGCTTCTTCAGTAGAACTAAATTCTTTTACTGTTGCTCCAGCATTTGTTGAGAGCATCTCCCAAAAATCGTCATCAAAAGTTGTCTTGTCAGAAGATTTTGTACCGTTTACAGCCTCACCATCTTTTTCCATTTCAGCAAGTTCTGTAAGAATTGCCTTGCGGATAGTGTCGCCTGCTGTCATAAGTTTCTTTTCCTGAGCGCTGTTTACATAGCTAAGGAGTGATGGAACAAGAATTGCAGCAAGAATTGCGATGATAACGATTACAATTACCATTTCGATAAGGGTAAAACCTTTTTTGTTTTTAAGTTGGTTCATTATTGGACCTCTTTTCATTTCATTATGTATTCTTGAAGAAAATTAAAAACCAAAAACATTATATAACTTTTAAAAGATATGTCAAATTACTGGATGTCGATGCCGTAGACATCGTTGGCAGTGGTGATGAGCTTTTGGATGCGAGTGGTGTAGGTTGAGACAAGGGTTGAACCGTCTGAGTTTGTGGTGTTGTCCTTGTCGATGCTTAAGGAGTTAGGATCGATTGTTACGTAGCCACGGTCATTTTTGATTGTTGATGATGGGCCAGTGATGTCCTCAAAGCAAACTCTGTACTCAAAGGAGCCTGAAACTTTAGGGATGATTTCATAGGTGATTAAGATTTGCTTTGTGTCCCCGCCTACTTTCCAGATGTTTGAAGACTTTTCAGCAAAAGCTATTGTGCAATCAAATTTGAGAGTTGTTGGCTCTGCGATTGATGCATCAATTTTGCCTATGGTTGATGTATAGGTTTTAGCGTCCTCATCGTACGTGTAGCCAGCGTTGGTTGAAGTTGTATAAAGTGGCTCACAGATGTTCATCTTGTAGATTTGCCAAAGGATAAGATTGGCAAGAAGTCCTACAAGAATTAGGGCTATAATTGTTGTAACTACGGTTTTAATGGTGCCTTTGTATTGTTCCATTTGTTTGCCTCCGTTTTGATTTTTATTTCAGTTTGTTAGATTCGAAGGGACTTGTCCTCGCCTATGCCGACCATGCCGTCGAGGGTGTAGGCGTTGCCGTCCTCGTCTTTGATGGTGCCACGGAGTTCACCGAAGGTGATTGCGTAGTTCTCGTCGATGATGCCGAGATGCATTTCCATGAGATGGGTGTCACCAATTTCATAGTAGAGGTCTACCATGCCGTGGTCATCGTATACGTGGCAAAGGTTTGGTTCGTCATAGTGGAAATAGACTGGTGTTATGCGGCTTGTGCTGCCCTCGAACCAGATGAGGTTTTCATTATAGTCATCTTGGTTGATTGACTGGTTTCTCGTGAGGTTAAAGCCGAAGAACTGCTCTTTGCCGTTTACTTTGTTCTTACCCATTGTTGTTACCCAGTCATAGTGCATTTTGTATGGGTAGTAACCGCGATGGTCGTCGATTATAGCGGTTGAATCTTTATCGGTCTTGTATTTCTTGCCATTGACTACTATGTAGCCCTTTGAGTGGAAGAGGTCCTTTTGGCTATAAAGAGGTTTGTTCTTGCCAAATGGGATCATAACGACAGATGGCTTTGAAACACGAGTGAGTTCAAAGTTGTATTTGAGCTTGCACTTAGGGTCGATTACTCGGCCGGAAACATATGCTTTGCCGTTTTCAAAGTTGTTCTTGATTTTAACACGGTTTATGATGCTCTTTGATTTGCAAGTATCACCATTCATGATTGTTGGTGCCATAACTGCCTGAAATGGAAGCATCATTTCCTGGCAAGCGATTTTCTTCTTTGTTGCTCTGTCATATACAATTGTGAGAGATGTGCCAAAGAAGCCCATGTTACAAACTGCTGTGAGGACGATTACATCTTTAAGAGTAATCTCAACTGCCTCCCAGCAAGTGTAGCGGAACTTGTTCATGAAGTCTGGAAGGAGCTTTGCCTGCTTATGGACATTGAGGAAATTCATCTGTGGAAATTCTGACTGGAATGTACCGAAATAGCACTTGCCGTTCTCGTCACAAATGTCATTTGGTGTTGGTACAGGAATACGCTTTTCTGAAAGATATTTTTTGTAGTCCATCGGAATTATCCCCTTTTTATTCAAATATTTAATGATATTTTACCATAGATTGTTCATTTTCACAACAAAAAAAGGACTTGCGAGGTGCAAGTCCTTTAGTTTTTTGTTTTGTTTGTTTTGGTTTGGGATTAGCCCTTTACCATCTTAGCGATTTCATCAGCGAAGTTTTCTTCCTTCTTCTCGATGCCTTCGCCCTTTACGTAGCAGATGAAGCTTTCAACTTTGATGTCACCACCAAGTTTCTTTGCAACGTCAGCAACATAACCGCCAACAGAACCTTCGAAGAGGTCTGTACGTACGAATGCCTGCTCAAGAAGGCAGATTTCCTTAATCTGCTTCTTAATACGGCCATCTGTTGCACCAGCAAAGATCTTGTCGTTTACGAATTCATCCTTACCTGCTACTGCAAGTGTTGCAAGTGTTGCAACTGCTTCCTCTGAAAGGAAGTTGAAGAGGAACTTATTGTTCTTCTGCTCTTCATATGCTGCAATATCAGCGTCAGCCCAAAGCTTCTTCTCGATTGCTTCAGCGATAACCTTTGTAAGGATAGGCTTTGGAAGTGTGTCAGGCTTGTTGAGTGAGCTTTCGATGATGATGTTCTTCATCTTTGCAAGTTCGTCAGCAGAGATGTCATCCTGTGACAAATACTCTGGCTGCATTGCTGCAATCTGCATAGCTACGTTCTTACCCATAGCCTTAAACTCTTCAGTAGCTGCGATAGCGTCAGTTGTTGCGAACTTAACCATAACGCCTACTGAACCGCCCATGTGGATGTATGAGCAAACGTCGCCTTCAACTCTTGCAAAACGACGAATCTTCATGTTTTCGCCGATTGAAAGGATGAGGTCCTGAAGGTTTTCCTGAACAGTTCTGTCAGAACCGATGAGGTTAACGCTTAAGAGATCCTCAACATCAGCAGGATTGTTCTCAACGATTGTCTTAGCAACGTCAAGTACAAATGCCTGGAACTTCTCATTCTTACCAACGAAGTCTGTCTCAGAGTTTACTTCTACAAGTACGCTGAGTTTCTTAGCTTCGTCTGTATAAGCAAGAACAACACCATCAGCTGCAGTTCTGCCTGCCTTCTTTGTAGCTGCAGCAAGGCCGCGCTCACGAAGGTAATCCATAGCTTTTTCCATGTCGCCGTCAGATTCTACAAGTGCCTTTTTGCACTCCATCATACCAACGCCTGTCTTCTCACGAAGAGTTTTAACATCTTGAGCTGTAAATGCCATGATTATTCCTCCTCTGCAGCGTCTTCTGCCTCTGTTGCTTCTTCAGCAACAGCGTCTGCACCCTGACGGCCTTCAATAACTGCATCGGCCATAGCGCCAGCTATGAGCTTAACAGCGCGGATAGCGTCATCGTTACCAGGAATTACGTAATCAACTTCGTCTGGGTCACAGTTTGTGTCTACGATAGCAATAATTGGAATACCGAGCTTGTGTGCTTCAGCAACAGCAATCTTTTCCTTGCGTGGGTCAACGATGAACATAGCAGCTGGCTGCTTCTTCATTTCTGTGATACCACCCATGAACTTCTCGAGCTTTTCAATTTCAAGTTCGAACTTTGCTACTTCCTTCTTTGGAAGAAGATCGAATGTACCGTCTTCTCTCATAGCGCGAAGCTGTTCAAGTCTCTTAATTCTGTTCTGGATTGTCTTAAAGTTTGTGAGCATACCGCCGAGCCAACGAGCGTTTACGTATGGCATACCGCAACGGATAGCTTCTTCTTTGATAGAATCAGATGCCTGCTTCTTTGTACCAACGAAGAGGATCTCTCCGCCTTCTGCAGAGATGTCACGTACTACATTGTAAGCTTCTTCGAGCTTCTTTACTGTCTTCTGAAGGTCGATGATGTAGATACCGTTTCTCTCTGTGAAGATGTACTGAGCCATCTTAGGGTTCCATCTTCTTGTCTGGTGACCAAAATGTACACCAGCTTCAAGCAATTGTTTCATTGAAATTACTGACATTATTATGTCCTCCTAAAAAATGTTTTTTCCTCCGCAAGTCACCAATTCCAGAGCGTTTCACAATGCCGATTGCTTTTCACAACATTGAACAGCAACGCTCGATGCTTGCGTGCGAATTGCCGTATAATAATATCACGCGTGTATATTAAATGCAAGACTATTTTTTAGTAATGGTGGAGCCGTCGGTGGAAAGGTAGATCGTGCCGCATTCGTCGGTACGATAGACGGTGGCACCGACGGCAGCGAGGCGTAGAAGTGTCGCCGCGTGAGGATGGCCGTAATCGTTGGCAGCGCCAACAGAGATTACGGCTAACTTTGGCGACACAGCTAAAAGGAACGCCTCGGATGACGAGCTTTTTGAGCCGTGATGGCCGACTTTGAGGACGTCGGACTTCAGCTTCTCAGCACCGTAGGTGCGAAGAATGCTGAGTTCCTCCTCCTCTTCGGCATCACCGACGAGCAAAAAGCTCGTATTTTTGTAAGTAAGTTTTATGACAAGCGACATGTTGTTGAGATCATCATTTTTACAAACTGGACCTAAGAATTCTAAGGTCAAGTCCTCCTCTGGTGTGATGGTCAGGTCTGACATCACAGTCGTCTCGTCGGGGATTATTTCATTTTTAATTTCGATGTTATTGCTGTTTAGATAGTTTTTCACCTCTTCAAGTGAGCCGATGTGGTCCTCATGTTGGTGAGTGATGATGAGGTAGTCAAGTTCAGTGACACCGAAAGACTTAATTGTATTTACAATCTTTTGGCCATTCCCCTTAGGGCCTGTGTCGATTAGGATGCTTGTATTTTCAGTCCAAATAAAACAAGAATCACCCTGTCCTACGTCGATAAAGGACAGGGTGAGTGGTCTTGGATCAAAGTCAAGGCTCGTCTTTTCACGAAGTCCTACTGCCGCGTAAATTGTGTCCCACGACGGCATAAACGGAAGATACGTTATGGCGAACGTGAGCACAATAAATAGCACGGCAAGGGTCGCCTTGACTCTACGTTTTATTTTATTTTTTCTTTGTTGTTTTTCTAGCATAGTTTACCGCCTTGTTTGTTACTAGGCGGTTACTATTTATGAGGTCAAACCTCTTTGCCTTTTGCAGTGCTTCGAGAACAAGTTCCTTGTTTCTCGGCTCATAGTACTGCAAAAGTGCACGTTGAAGGGCTTTTTCATGAGGATTCTTTGGCACATACACATTCTGCATTGTGTATGGGTCAAGACCTGTGTAATACATACAGGTCGAGACCGTGCCAGGGGTTGGATAAAAGTCTTGAACTTGGTCTGGGCGAAGTTTGTGCTTTTGAAGGAAAAGTGCAAGTTCAATGGCATCATCCAAAGTACAGCTCGGATGGCTGGACATGAGATAAGGGACGATGTATTGCTCCTTACCCGCCTCCTTTGAAAGTTTGTAAAAGGTGTCTTGGAACTTCTCAAAACTTTCTATGTGAGGCTTTCCCATAGCGTCAAGTGTTGGCGCCGAGCAGTGCTCAGGTGCAACTCTAAGTTGACCGCTGACATGGTATTTTACAAGGTCTTTTACAAAGTTTTGATTTTTGTCCTCGTTTAAGTAATCGAATCTAATTCCTGAGCGGACAAAGACCTTTTTAACATTTTGTAAATTTCGCAAATCTTCAAGTATTTCTCGATACTCAGTGTGGTCAACCTCAAGGTTCTTGCAAGGTGTTGGTGCAAGGCACTTCTTGCCCTTGCAAAGACCCTCGGTCTCCTGCTTTTTACAGCTCGGATTTCTAAAGTTCGCCGTCGGGCCTCCGACGTCGTGGATGTAACCTTTGAAATCCGGAAGAGTCGTCATGAATTTTGCTTCTTTTATGAGCGACTCTTTTGAACGTTTTTGGATGTACCTTCCCTGGTGGAATTGGATAGAACAGAAATTACAACCACCAAAACAACCTCGATTGTGAGTCAGTGAGAATTTGACCTCAGTCAGTGCTGGTACACCACCCTCTTTTTCATAACTTGGGTGGTAATTGTACTCAAATGGAAGGTCATAAATCTTATCAAATTCCTCTGTGGTCAGTGGCAGTGCTGGTGGAGTTTGAATTAGCATCCACTTACCGTGTCTTTGCTTTAAAAGTTTGCCCCTTATGTGGTCCTGTTCGTCCTGTTCAATCCGAACAGAATTTGCATATTCTTTCTTGTTGTTTAGGCAATTTTCAAAACTCGGAAGTTCTTTGCCTTCAAAAGGAGTATCTTTTGGTTCTACAAGGTAACAAATGCCTCTTATGTCTTTAATTGGCTTATTTTCATTTAGAGCATTTGCAATTTCTACTATGCTATGCTCACCCATACCGAAACTCAAAATGTCCGCCTTTGATTCTACTAGAATCGAAGGCTTTATTTTGTCGTCCCAATAGTCATAGTGTGCGAAGCGTCGAAGGGACGCTTCAAGGCCACCTATGACTATGGTGGTGTCTGGGTAAAGTTCACGAATTTTGTGGCAGTAGACAGTTACCGCTCTGTCAGGCCTTCTGCCGTGTTTACCACCGGCAGTGTAGGCATCGTCAGAGCGTAGCTTTTTGGCAACCGTGTAATGTGCAACCATAGAGTCGATATTGCCCGACGACACGAGAAAACCGAGTCTCGGTTTTCCAAATCGGGCAAAGTCCTCTGTGGTGCGCCAATTCGGTTGCGCCAAAAAGCCAATTTTAAAACCCTCGTTTTCCAAAACTCGGGTAATTATTGCTGCACCGAAGCTCGGATGGTCGACGTAGGCGTCGCCACTAACATAGACGAAGTCGACCTCATCCCATCCTCGCTCTCGCATCTCTTTTCCATTTATCGGCAAAAACATATTTATTCTTCCTCGTCAGAGGTGGATGGTGCGTCCATTGAGGTGGCGTTCATCTCGAGCCATTGGTTCTTAGTTATAAGAACCTGGCGAGGCTTTGAGCCCTCAAATGGACCGACAACGCCGCGCTCCTCAAGCTCATCGATTATGCGAGCAGCTCTCGCATAGCCTACCTTGAGCTTGCGCTGGATGAGTGTCGTTGAAGCCTGACCAGCCATTACAACGGCCTCGATTGCCTGTGGAAGAAGAACGTCGCCGTCGTCTTCTCCCTGTGGGGCATCGATGCCACCAGAGGACTTCTTGCCCTCAGATGCTGCAGCATGCTTGTCAATTTCTTCAAGAACTGACTCGTTGTATGTAACTGTTGCTTCCTTCTTGATGAAGTCTATAACTTTGTTTATCTCTTCGTCTTTTACGTAGCAGCCTTGGATACGAATTGGGTTGGATGCGCCTACAGGGTTGAAGAGCATATCGCCGTTTCCAAGAAGCTTCTCAGCACCCATCATATCAAGGATAATGCGGGAATCTGTGCCGTTTGAAACTTTGAGTGAAAGACGGCTTGGGATGTTGGCTTTGATGAGGCCAGTGATTACGTCAACACGCGGAGACTGTGTTGCAATTACAAGGTGCATACCTGCTGCACGTGCCATCTGTGCTAGACGGCAGACGGAGTCTTCGACGTCCTTTGCAGCAGCCATCATAAGGTCAGCAAACTCATCGATGAAAATGACAATCTGTGGCATTGGCTTCTTGTCAGGGTCCATCTTTGAAAGTTCGTTGTAGCCAGTGATGTCGCGGACATTGTTTTCAGAGAACATCTTGTAGCGGTTGAGCATCTCTTTTACTGCCCATGAGAGCGCGCCAGATGCTTTCTTAGGATCTGTTACTACTGGAATGAGCATGTGTGGAAGACCATTGTAACCAGTAAGTTCTACTGATTTCGGGTCTATCATTACAAATTTAACTTCGTCGGGATTTGCATTGTAAAGAATGGAAAGGATCATGCCGTTCATCGCAACAGACTTACCAGAACCAGTTGTACCTGCGACGAGGATGTGAGGCATTTTTGCAATATCCATCGTACAAATTTCGCCCGTGATTCCACGGCCGAGAGCAACGGTCAGTTTGCTCTTCTTAACTTTTTCTTGATACTCTTTTGATTCGAGAATTTCTCGGAGAGTAATGGAATCACGGCCCGTATTAGGTATTTCAATACCGACTGCAGCCTTGCCCGGTATTGGGGCCTCAATACGGATACTTGTTGCGGCGAGACTCAAGGCGATATCGTCTGCAAGGCCCGTAATCTTACTGATACGAACGCCCTGTGCAGGGGCAAGTTCGTATCTCGTTACGGACGGGCCACGACAGATATCGACAAGTGTCGTCTCGACGCCGAAACTTTGAAGTACAAAGATGAGTTTTTCAGCATTTGATTTCATCTCAGACTCCGAGTCTCCACCCTTTAAGAGTTTAGGAGATTCGAGGCAAGTGATTGGTGGGAATTTATAAGCAAATTCTTCTGTCTCATCATGATCAGCAAGTGTTGCTTCCCCTTCAGGTTCTACCTTTTCAGAACTTTCTTCAGGTTTTTTGCTTGCTTTTTTGATTATGTCATCAAGGAGAACTGATGGCTTTTCTTCAGTTGTTGAAAGATCAATCGGCTTTTCTTCTTCAGATATTTCTGATTCTGTTTTCTTTTTACGTTTACCAATTGTCTTAGTCTCTTCAGGTTCTTCTTCAGGCTCTGGACCAAGGTCAACATCAATATTAAATTTCCTTTGTTGTTCCTTGATTTCCTCAACCTTTTGCTTTGTTGTCTTGTATGACTCAGCTACAACTTCACCACTCTTCTCAACAGGTTTCCAAAGGTTTGCGAAGAAACCTATAAGAGTAGTGCCAGTCATGAGAAGTAAGAAAACAAAGCAGAGAATGATTATAGTGATGCCAGCAGGAATTTTGTCGCCGAAGAGCCAGAGAAGTGCGCTACCGATTATTGTACCAAGTGCGCCACCGCCTGCATGGGCTTCTTTACCAGTTGCATAGGCCTCAGTTATTGACTCCCAATAATCTGACCAAATGAAGATACCATCTTCATTTGAGAATACGCTTATTGCAGCACTTACAAGGATGATGAGTACTGCTGCAACGCCGAGATTACCTATTGGCTTGTCGAGTGAGAGCATAACTGCAAGGTAAACTAGGACAAGTGGCCAAATGTATGAGCAGACACCAAAGAGGCCGAAGAAAAGTCCCTTCAAAAATGCCCAAACATTGCCGCCTCGAATCAGTATTATGCAAAGCAGGAAGAGCGCAAGTGCGAAAAGAATTATCGCATAAATTTGCATGCTCGATTCCCTTTGCTTCTCTCTTTCGATATACATTTTTCCGTTTGCAGAATTTTTCTGTGCCGGTTTCTTTTTAGCCGAAGTTGGCTTTTTTTGTGAAGTTGCCATTAAATTTCTCCTTTTGAAATTCAGCGAAAATACAAGATATACGCAAATAATTATAACAAACAATGCAAAAAAGCGCAATATATAGTGTAATTAAATTAGATTATTATTTTATTGACTATAACATGTACATTGTGATAATATTTAACAAAGTTTGTTAAAATTTTATACAAGTTTGTTAAAGGAGTTTACAAATGGGACAGACACTCAGTCAAAAGATTATCGCAAAACACTTAGTTTGTGGCGAGATGGTTGTCGGCAATGAAATCGGCATCCGTATCGACCAGACTTTAACTCAGGACGCAACAGGTACAATGGCCTACCTCGAGCTCGAGGCTATGGGCATTGACCGTGTAAAGACTGAACTTTCAGTTGCATATATCGATCACAATACCCTTCAGACCGGTTTTGAAAATGCAGACGACCACCGCTTTATTCAAAGCGTGTGTAAGAAGCGTGGCGTACGCTTCTCTCGCCCTGGCAACGGCATTTGCCACCAGGTGCATCTCGAGCGTTTTGGCGTTCCAGGCAAAACGCTTATCGGTTCTGACAGCCACACACCTACCGGCGGTGGCATCGGTATGCTTGCAATGGGCGCCGGTGGCCTTGACGTCGCCGTTGCCATGGGCGGTGGTGAGTATTACATCACCATGCCAAAGATGGTAAAGGTCAATCTTACAGGTTCCCTTCAGCCTTACGTTGCAGCAAAAGATGTAATCCTTGAAGTACTTAGAATTATGAGTGTCAAGGGTGGTGTTGGAAAGATCATCGAATACCAGGGCCCTGGTGTTAAAACTCTTTCTGTCCCAGAGCGTGCAACTATTACAAATATGGGTGCAGAGCTCGGTGCCACCACTTCTATCTTCCCATCCGATGACGTTACAAAAGCTTTCCTTGAGGCACAAGGCAGAGGTTCTGACTGGACCGAGCTTAGCGCTGACGAGGACGCAGTTTATGACGAAACAATAGAAATCGATTTGTCAGCGCTTGAGCCGATGGCAGCTATGCCTCACATGCCTGACAACGTAAAGAAAGTTACAGAGATTGGACCAATCAAAGTTGACCAGGTCTGCATCGGCTCCTGCACCAACTCCTCCCTCTCAGACATGCTCAAAGTTGCAGCAATTTTGAAGGGCAAGAAGGTTGCTCCAAACGTATCTCTCGCAATTGCTCCAGGTTCAAAGCAGGTTCTCTCAATGCTCGCAACCTGCGGTGCTCTCACCGATATTATCGATGCTGGCGCTCGTGTACTTGAGTCCGCATGCGGTCCTTGCATCGGCATGGGCCAATCACCAAATTCAGCCGGCATTTCACTTCGTACATTCAACCGTAACTTCGAAGGTCGTTCCGGCACTGCTGACGCAGGCATCTACCTCGTAAGTCCTGAGGTTGCTGCTGCCTCCGCCCTTTCAGGCGTCCTCACAGACCCTCGCACACTCGGCGAGCCACTTCACATTTTGATGCCTAACAAATTCCTCATCAACGACAACATGGTTGAACTTCCAGCAAGCCCAGAGGACGCAGCATCAGTTGAAGTTATCTACGGCCCTAACATCAAGCCTTTCCCAGACTCAAATGTTTTGACCGACACAATAGACGCCCCTGCAATTCTTAAAGTTGGTGACAACATCACAACTGACCACATCATGCCTGCAGGTGCAAAGATTTTACCTTATCGTTCAAACATTCCTTTCCTCTCACAGTTCTGTTTCAGACAGTGTGACGAGCACTTTGCAGAGAACTGCAAAGCTGCTGGCAAAGGATTTATCATCGGTGGCGCAAACTATGGTCAGGGCTCATCACGCGAGCACGCTGCTCTCGTTCCGCTCTACCTCGGCATAAAGGCCGTTATCACAAAGAGCTTTGCTCGTATCCACGCAGCAAACCTCATAAACGCCGGCATTATGCCTCTCACCTTCGCTGACCCTGCTGACTATGACAAAATCTCCCAGGGCGACGCACTTGAACTCTCCGATGTTTTTGCATCTCTCGATTCTGGCAACTTTGTTTTAACCAACAAGACAACTGGTGAAAAGATTTCACTTGTCGGTGTCTTCACAGACAGACAGAAAGAAATCTTAAAGGCCGGAGATTTGCTCCAATTCACGAAAGGAAACAAATAATATGAGTTACGAAAATACACCTGAAGTAAATGCTGCCGTAGAACATTTCAAAGCACTTCTCTGTGACCAGCTTGAGCGCTGCGACAGAATGGCAGCTGACAATACAAAAGTAGACTTTGCTACACTCCCTGAAATTCGTATCGGCATTTGTGGCGGTGACGGCATCGGCCCTATCATCACACACGAAGCTGAGAGACTTCTCAGATTCTTGCTCGCCGATGACGTAGCATCCGGCAAAATCAAATTCGTTGAAATTGACGGCCTTACAATCGAGAATCGTCTCGCTTGCGGCAAAGCAATTCCTGATGACGTTCTCGCTATGCTTAAGACTTGTCCCGTAATTCTCAAAGGACCTACAACGACACCAACTGGCGGCACAATGGAGAGTGCAAACGTTGCAATGCGTCGAGAACTCGACCTCTTTGCAAACGTTCGCCCAGTATCTGTGCCTGCAGAAGGCATTGACTGGATTTTCTACAGAGAGAACACCGAGGGTGAATACGTCCTCGGTTCAAAGGGTGTAGAAATTCCAGAGAAACTCGCATTTGATTTCAAAGTAACAACTAACCTCGGTACAAAGCGTATCGTTCGTGCAGCTTTTGATTATGCAAAGAACAATGGCAAGACAAACGTTGCCATTGTCACAAAAGCAAACATCATGAAAAAGACAGACGGCAAGTTCTCAAAGCTTGCGCATGAGATTGCCGCTGAATATCCTTCTATCACAGCTGAGGAATGGTTTATCGACATCATGACTGCAAACCTTGTAAATCCTGAGCGTCGTACACAGTTCCAAGTAATTGTTCTTCCAAACCTCTACGGTGATATCATCACCGATGAGGCGGCTCAGATTCAAGGCGGCGTTGGTACTGCCGGTTCCGCAAACATAGGCGACCACTACGCTATGTTTGAAGCAATCCACGGCTCCGCCCCTCGTATGATTGAACGCGGTGACGGCGCCTATGCGAACCCGGCATCAATGTTCAAAGCCACCGAAATGCTTCTCCGCCACATCGGTTATGCGGAGAAAGCAGACGTACTTGCAAAGGCTATGAACATCTGCCTTGAGACAGAAAAGAAAATTGCAATCACAGGCCGCAGCAATGGCGCTACCTGTGAAGAATTCGGTAACTATGTAATGGATACCGTAAAAGCATTGGAGGCATAATTATGGGATCTAAATACATTTCAATTTCAGTTATAAAGAGACTCCCTCGTTACTACCGTTTCCTCGGCATCCTTAAGAATGCTGGTATGGTTCGTATCTCAAGCCGTGAGCTGGCAGACAGAATGGGGCTCTCAGCATCACAGATAAGACAGGACCTCAACTGCTTCGGTGGTTTCGGTCAGCAGGGCTACGGCTACAACATCGAAAGCCTTCAAAATGAGATTGGTAAAATCCTCGGTGTAAACTCAGGCCTTAACACAATTCTCATCGGTGCAGGCAACCTCGGTAAGACTCTTGCAGAAAAAATGGAATATGAAAAATACGGTTTCAAACTTATCGGTATCTTTGATAAAAACGAAGCTCTCTCAGGTCAGGTTCTCCGTGGTCTTCCTGTAAGACCAGCATCTGACATTGAAGATTTCTGCAAAGAAAATGGTGTTAAAGTTGCAATCCTCTGCATCCCTTACGAAGAAGCCGTATCTTTAAGCGAACTTCTTGTTGAGACTTGCGGTATCAAGGGATTTTGGAACTTCTCTCACTACAACATAAACGAACGCTATCCACGTGTTATCGTTGAAAACATGCACTTCAACGACAGCCTTATGACTCTCTGCTATCAGGTGATTAACGAAGAATGAAACAGTTAATGAAATTCTTGCCGCTTGATATCGTTCCTCACCCGGAAGGATTTATCGTTGTAATTCCTGACGGCCATGATGAACGCGGCAAAACTCAAATCTCATTCCGTTTCTTCAACTTTACAACGCATAAGGTTCAAAAGGTAACTCGAAGCTTTTATGCGCAGTATAAGTTTGGACACGGATATGTTGAGATTTTGCAGCAGGTCAAAGATTATATAACCTGTTCCGTATGCGAAGGTCCGAAAGATATCATCAACATCGTTTATCCTACTGGTGAATTTGGTATCTTTGAATGTACTGGCAACCTTCTCTTTACGGGTGACCTCTCCTACCACGATTCCCCTGTACGCAGTTGTGCACCAGAAGATGAATTCATTTGGACCTGCGTACCGGACCAAAATGCTATCGTTCGCTATTCCAAGAAACTAGAGCGCATAGATTTTAGAATCGGTGGTGCCAATACAACTGCAATCGGAAGACCGATGGCAATAAGTCGTATTGGCAACGATCTTTACGTCTGCTGTAAAAGCTCTAAAAATATTAAAAAGGTCGACCTTGAGAATTATGTAGCAACTGACTACAAGAAATTTGAGGAACCTGTACTTCGCTATATGAGAATTCAAAACAGCGAAGTAGTAGTCCTCTCCTCAGGTGTATACCTTCTCGATTGAGGAATTAAATATGTCAGATAAATATGAAAATGTAGGCGATTTTGCTTGCCTCGACCTCGACAGAAAAAAACGTACTGGTTTTCCAGAAGTTGTTTTTTGCCAAGGAAAGAAAATAGAATACTGCACAGAGATATTCAAAGTTCTTTTTGAGCGCAATGGACTTGTTCTTGGAACAAGAGCGACAAAAGAACAATTCGATGCTGTAAAGAAAATTTTACCTGATGCCATTTGGCATGAGGATGCGCGTTGCATTACTGTAGGCAAGCCAAAAGAGCTTCTCGGCCGTGTTGCTGTCTGCACAGCAGGCACAACAGACATTCCTGTTGCCGAAGAAGCTGCTGTCACCGCCTATATGTGCGGTGCAAATGTAGACAAGTTCTACGACGTAGGCGTTGCCGGCATTCATCGTCTTCTCTCAAAAGTAGACGACATCAGAAAGGCAAACGCCGTAGTCGCAGTAGCAGGCATGGAAGGTGCACTTTGCACCGTTATAGGCGGTATGGTCGAAGTTCCTGTTATTGCCGTTCCTACATCCGTCGGATACGGTGCGAACTTCGGTGGCGTCTCCGCCCTCCTTGCGATGATCAACTCCTGTGCCGCTGGCACAAGCGTTGTCAACATCGACAACGGCTTCGGCGCCGGCTACAGCGCAGCGCAGATCAATCGCCTAACTGTGGAGGGACGAAACAATGACTGATACTATCATTCTCCTTGAAACAAACATCGACGATTGTTCAAGCGAAGTTCTCGGCTACACACTTGAAAAACTCTTTGACATCGGTGTAAAAGACGCTTGGTTCACACCAATCTTTATGAAAAAAAATCGTCCAGCCTACTCCCTCTCTGTAATGTGCAAAGAGGACGTGGTGGACGACGCTATAAAAGTAATATTCAAGCACACAAGTGCAGTAGGTCTTAGAAAGTCAACTGTCGACCGTGTAATCATGGACAGAGAACCAACTGACATCACAACGAAATATGGCCCAGTCAAAGCCAACAAGTTCACATACGAGGACATCGAAAAAGTTTCAATCGAATACTCCTCCGCCAAAGAACTTGCCGACAAAAATGACATTTCAATAAACGAGGTGCTCAGTTGAGCACCTCGTTTTATTCATCCATCGTTCCTGACCGAAGACCCTTTTCATCTATTTCTATTGTTTTAACTCCAATTGGAAGTAAAACTTTTAAAAGTCGAGGCATTAAATTTGTTTGTTTTATATTTTCAATTTGGTCCTTTGGAACTTCAATTTTTGAGAGATTGCCAAAGACGCGAACTCGGCAGGCTGGAAAGCCTGCTTTTTTTATTATCGCCTCTGCGTCTTCCACCGCTTTTAGCATCTCGTCAGTGACGAGAGTGTCATAAGGAAAGCGTGTGAGGAAGCAAGGCGAAGATGGCTTTTCTGCCACGGCAAGGCCGAGTTCACGGCCTATCGCGCGAAGTTCGGCTTTGGTGATACCTGCCTCTGCGATTGGGCTTTTGACACCCTGCTCGGTGAGGGCCCGAAGTCCGGGCCTGAACTCGCATAGGTCGTCAGCATTGGTGCCATCGCAGAGCACATCAAAGCCGTCGGCTTTTGCGCGCTCCTTAAGTGTTTTCATCATAAGTGATTTACAGTAGTAGCAGCGCTCCTTCGTATTATTTCTAACTTCTGGTAGTTTAAGCGCTTCTGCAAGGTCGAAAGTATAAGGTCTAACATCGAGATACGCGAGAGAGGCAACACTGAGCAGGATTTCACTGTCAACGCCACCTGAATATGCCAATGCAAATTTATAATTTGGTGCAATCTCAAGCAGTTTGTTTTCAAGTTTTACTCTATTTTCACTCTTATAGGGAATTCTGAAATAATCAAGCTGAGCCTTGAACTTGTCCTGAGCCGCAAGGCAAGTCTCTCGAAGGAAGCCTCGCTCTTCCGACCATTTACAAAGACCTCGATAATAAAAATCTTTGAGTTCCTCATCGATAATAAATGGCACAATGTTGTACTTTAAGCATTCCTTGAAAAGAATCAGTCTACCAACTCGACCGTTACCATCTTGGAATGGGTGGATTTTCTCAAATCTCACATGAAAATCCAACAAATCGTCGAGTGTTTTAAATTGCTTTTCATTGTATTCATTTAAAAGCTTTTTCATCTCACTGTGAACTTCTTCGGGTTTTGCAGTTTCGATGTTGTTTACGGTGTTTGGCAACTTTTTGTATTCACCTACAGCAAACCAGTCTTTTTCGCTGTCTTTCGTGCCATATTTAAGTGTGAGATGAAGTTCTTTTATGAAATTTTCAGAGAGTTTAATGTTGGCTGAATCTATGATTTTGTCGATACATTTAAAGTGATTTACGGTTTCAAAAATATCATCAACATTTGCGGATGATTCTCCAAGACCTACAGTATTTGTCGTGAAAATATAATAAGTCTGATCATGCGTCAAGCGACTTCCTTCTATGTGATTTGAATTATAAGTGAGGTCAACTTGAACCTTGTGATAAATGCCACCCTTGAGCTTTATGGATTTTTGATCCTTTAAAATTTCAAGCAATGTTGATTTTGGCTTTTTGCCGAGACGCTCAGGCTTGTTAGAATTCTCCGGTATGTACCAAGTTTTGCCGATAAGTTTTGCGCCTGGTACGCGTTGCTCCTTGCAATAATTTCTAACGCTGCGGTCCGAAATACCCCAACGTTTTGCCATTTCTGCACTTGTTAAAAAATTATATTCCATAAA
>R04__coassemble_199_pt1 | contig 22590 bp, 17 predicted proteins | sample R04__metabat2_low_PE_025 | metagenome-assembled genome bin R04
AGTTGGTAGAGCAGCTGATTTGTAATCAGCAGGTCAGGGGTTCAAGTCCGTTCACAAGCTCCAAACAAACCTGCAAGTAATTCTTGCTTGCAGGTTTCATATTGTGGGAGAGTTCCCGAGTGGCCAAAGGGGACAGACTGTAAATCTGCTGGCTATGCCTTCGGTGGTTCGAATCCACCCTCTCCCACCAAAAAAAGACCGAGTCGAAAGACTCGGTCTTTTTTTGTGGTTATCTCTCTTTTTTATTAATCTAACACAATATTAAGGTACTCAATCGAAGTTACTTCATCATCTTCAAAAAATACTACAAATTTCATATCGTCAGTGAGATACGTATAGGATGTATCCTCACTCGAAGTCGGTGTGCCATAGAGCGTTTCAACTTGTGAGCGTTCGGAACCGATAAAGAGACCTTCCTGTGTTGAAACAGTGTCATCTTTTAAAAGTACATATGAAATAAAGTTCTCACCATTTTCTTGATAAGTTCCAATTTCAACACCAGCATAGGTGTAAACAACATCCATCTCACCGAAAGCGCAAGAAGGCGCTTCATACTTCGAAATCGGATCGCCGAGCTTTGCAATAATCTCATCGGATTTTGCAAGAATTGGAATTTCAACATCGCCGAACTTAAAGACATAAGAAACGGACGTTTCATTTGAAGTCTCAGGTGTGTCTTCTCTCGTTATCACTTTTTCTTCACCACAAGCAGAAAGAGACAGCATCATTACAAAAACTATTACAAAAGTAAAAATTCTTTTCATATTTCCTCCTTAGTTTACATCAGGCCACTTCAGGATAAAGGGAATGATCATAGTCATGTGTACCACCACGTGAATTTGAAAATTCCATGAGCTGTGCTTCAGTCCACAAGAAAATTTGCTCAGTGGTTCCCTTCCATGGTGTAACATCAAAATGGTACCATCCATGGCCATCACCAATATCTACAAGATTCCAATAATGGGCGCCAGCACCTTTCTTTATGTCCATATTAGTAATTCCCGCTCTTGTAAGCAAGGCTTTTGCCTCACTTGCGTATGTAAAACAATTACCTTTCTGATCTTCAAATCCCAAAATTGCAGCCTTAATCCAATTACTTTCAGAAATCGCAGCCGTATAGTGCATATGTTTTCTAATATATGTATAAATGGCAGAGCATTTTTGTCTGTTTGACATACCAGGAGTAATTATCGAAGACAAGATTTTATCACACTTAGCGTTGAGTTCTGATTGTGTATACGTCCTCTCTCTTACAATGACATTAAACGATGCAGAGGTTGTATTTCCAGCCTTATCAGTTGCTGTGCAGTAGACAGGATAGGTGCCAATTGCTTTTATATTCACTTTGCTTGAGTCAATTTTAAGAGTTACATTTGAGGAACCGCTATTGTCACTTACTGTAATAATTTTCCTATAGGCAATAGTATTACCAGGATAAATCGTTATGTCTTTTGCGCCATAAATTACAGGCGCCTCCGTATCATTTTGTAGAGTAAGTTTTACAGTTGTACTAGCAGTATTTCCACCCTCGTCAGTTGCAATGAGAGTTAGGGTCTGTGTGCCAACGTAAGTCTTACTTGGCGCAGTTTCAAATGAATATGTAACATCCGTTTTATCGGTACAAGAGGCCACCATACTCCTTGGACTGATCGTGAGAAGTGTATAGCTACTTAGGTCCTTTCCTTTGAGTATTGGCGCAACAGTGTCTTGAATTTCAATATTGGTTTTATATTCCACATCCTCAACGAGAACGGTAAGTTCAGTCTTGCCAACATGACCCATCACATCTTTTGCTTTGAAATCATCTGGGAGCACAAACGATGCTTCGGTTCCATTATATTTCTCAGTCAAAAAAGCAGATGCTTCTGGGAAATCATCTCCAGCTTCAAAAACGAGTTTATTTACGACAGGAGTGACTATAACTTTTACGGTCTTTTGAACTTCATTATTACCAAGGTCCGTCGCAACAATCGTAATCTCTTGCTCACCAATCTTTGAAAAGTCAGGCGCGGTGAGGTAGGAAAATGTAACTGTTGTTTTGTCAGTACAGGATGCGACAAGGGCAGATGCCTCAACATCTTCACCGCAGCCAACAGTTGTCTCTAAGAGTTCAAACTCTGGCGGTACAGTATCTTCTACAGTGAGCTTTACAGAATAAGTTAAATATCCAACTTTCAAATGAATTTTATAAGTGCCTGGAACATTTACATCAAATTCATTTTCTCTCGCAAAAGACACATTAAACTTATTCGTCTTTGCAAAGTCAGTTGCAAAGACCTCTGTAGAGACCTCAATGCGAGCCGAAGTATAAAGCGTAATCTGCTTGAAAACAAATATACCAACTAGAGCAAGTAAAGCAACGACAGTAACAACAATAGCAGCAATAACAATTCTCTTGTTTTTTACATTCGAGAATTTAGTTTTAGACTCTTTTGATTTTTCTGTTTTAGTCTGTAGTTTCTGCTTCGATTCGTTCTGCTTTACTTTAATTTGTTTTACTTTAAGCTTTTTGCCCTGCTTTTTCTCTGCTTGCTTTGCAACAATTTTTACTTTGTTGTTTGGCCTCTTCTTAAAATTTTTCTTTTTCTTCTTCGACATTCAATCTTCCTATCTTGAAATTGAAATATTGTAATATTCACACTGACGTGTTATTTCCGCTTCATAGTCTTTTATATCTTGCTCCCAAAGAGCAGAGAGAGTTTTGTCGGCGCGCCTGTCTGGAACCTCAAAATCGTTTACGAGAATGTTGCCGAAATAATCAGACAACTTCTCGGCACCGTTGAGGTTTAAGTGAAGGCCGCCGTCATAAGTGTCGGTCGAGTAATCGAGACCGATCTCATCGGTATAATTCAAGAAGTTTATGTATGTGAGATTATACTTCTCTGCATATTCAACTATCTGCTCATCCCACTGTGGATACCAATAAGGGTAAACCGATGGTGCTTTTATGAGAATGAGAGTTATATCATTCTCTTCACAAAGTGTACGCATTTTATCGAGGTAGAACCATGCGTTGTCACCAAAACTATAGTCCGTAAGTGGTCTACCCTCTGGAACATTTTCAGCAGCCTTTGTGTCTACTCTCATGTAGTAGCCATTGAAGGAATTTTTCACAGTCTTAAACATATAAGTCACATCGTCCGATGTGAGTTCACTCCACCTTGAGTGGTAACGAAGAATTGGAAAAACATAATCAATAAAGTTTTCTTCCTTTGTCATGGAAGCTTTTATACAGTTTACTTTTGACTTTGACCATTTCATACCATCAATAGTCATTCTGTTGTATGGTTCAGATTGGGACTCACTGTACTGAAGAGAACGAATATTAAATACTACAACTTTTGGAGTATGATAGCGCAATGTGTCTTCAAGCAAATAATATGACTGAAAAATATACTGTTCTGAATTGCCTCGAATATAGCTGTTGATGCCATACTCTGTCCAAAGCCTTACTGGGCTGAAGTTTTCATAGACCTCACAGTCTCCTACAAAGATTACATCAAAATCCTTGTTTTCTTCCTCGTAGTATTCCGAAGTAAAAGAGCCTTCTACTACACCACTAACATATTTAGGTCTAAGAAGTTCCTGAAGCAAAAATAAGATTCCAATTAATATCACTATGGTGATAAATATATGAAAAACTGTTTTCTTTTTACTCATCGAATTTACCACCAAGCATCAAAATCTATTATAAATAAACTGACTTGCATCATAGCCTATACCATATGCTCCAAATACAACAGTCACAATGAAAAGCAAACTCCATGTTGTTGCTCTGAAGGCAAATGGTTTTGCTGCGATTTTTTCACGAACAGAACCTGTTCGCTGAATCATGCTCACAGCAAAGATTAAAAGTACTGCGAGAGCAACAACAATAAAATCCGAGGCCGTGAGGCCTAAGGCGAACACTGTGCCGTCGAAGAATATGCCATAATTTTTCGCAGTAACCATCGATTTGAAAGCAAATAACGAATCTTTTACACTGTCATAGCAGTAAAAGAAATGAAGACATGTTACAAGTAGGAATGTACGAATTATTTCAAATCCTCGGTACCATTTTTTTGAATCGAAATGAGTACAGTTGTGGAATTTATTGTAAAGTGGTTGGAATTCCTTTGAGATAGCAAGGATCAAGCCGTTGAGCAAACCCCAAATTACAAAATTCCAGCTTGCGCCGTGCCAAAGGCCACTCACTAAAAAAGTTATAAGCAAGTTGAAACTACAGCGAAGTTTTGAGCATCGGCTTCCGCCCAAAGGAATGTAAATGTAATCTTTAAGCCATGAAGACAGAGTTATGTGCCAACGTCTCCAATATTCCTTAAGTGATTTTGAGAAAAATGGTCTTATGAAATTTTCTTTTAAAGTTATGCCTGCACTCTCTGCGATACCAATTGTTATATCGATACCACCCGAGAAATCGGCATAAAGATCGACAATGTAAAGGAACATTGCAAGAAATGCATATGCGCCATTGTAGTTGTTTACATCGTCTATGATTGTATTTATCGTAGGGAGAAGCCTATCAGCTATAACAAGCTTTTTAAAGAAGCCCCAAAGAATTCTCTCAAGTCCAAACGAAAATTGTTTGAAATCAAATTCATGCTCATTGTAAAGAGTCTTTGAAAGATCACCAAATCTTGAGATTGGTCCCTGCACAAGTTGTGGGAAAAACGAAACAAAAAGTGCAACCTTAAAAAAGTTCTTTTCTGCTTCTATCGTGCCACGCTTTACATCCAAAACATAACTTATTGCTTGAAGAGTATAAAAACTTATACCCATTGGCATTACAAGACCAAGAAAGCTCAAGTCTATACCAGAGAAAAGGAAATCAGAATATTTTGTAAATACAAGTATTCCGACATTTATCGCAAGTGAAAGTGTAACCCAAAGCGAAGGGCATTTAGGTATAAGCGCAGCAAAATATACAGTGATGGTTGTTATAAGAATGTAAATTAAATAAGCAGGGCTTGCAACATAGTAAAATATATAACTAAACAGAAGCACCAATTTCCACTGGTGCTTCTTTGGAATTAAATAATAAAGCAAAAAGAATATTGCAAGAAAAGCAATAAATTCATAGGACGTAAAAAGCATAAAAATCCTTTTTCATCGTTTATTATTTATTGAACTCGGCAAGGGTTGTGTAGAACTTGCCAATTTCAATTGGTTTTGCTATGTGGGCGTCCATGCCAGCGGCGAGGGCGCGACGTTTGTCTTCCTCGAAAGCATTCGCCGTCATGGCAATGATAGGCGTATGCTCATATTTTGGAAGCTTGCGTATCTCGCCGGTTGCGTCGTACCCGTTCATGCGAGGCATGTTGATGTCCATCAGGATGATGTCGTAGTAGCCGGCATCAGCAAATGATGCCTTTTCTACGGCATCGACACCATCAACTGCCGTCTCGATTTCGACGCCCGTCTCAAGTAAGATATCGACAGCGATTTCTCTGTTGAGTTCGTTATCCTCAACGAGGAGAATTCGCTTGCCCTTAAGGTCGATTTCAGAAGCATCAGCCTCTTTTGGCTTTTCAATCTCACCCTCGTAAATGTCAAAGGTAAGATTTACAGTCATAGTTGTACCAAAGCCAAGTTTACTCTCAACTTTGATGTCACCGTCCATGAGGTCAACAAGCTGCTTTGTAATAGCCATGCCAAGACCAGTGCCTTGAATCTTTTCTGTCTCTGCTGTCTGCTCACGAGAGTAAGTTTCAAAGATATTCTTTACGAATTCTTCCGACATACCGATACCAGTGTCGGATACTTTAAATTCGTAAGTTGCTTTGCCAGGGATGGCTGACGGAAGTTCAGTCGCGATGTAGTGAACACTGCCACCCTCGTTTGTATATTTTATAGCGTTACTGATTATGTTAAGAATAATCTGGTTTACATGAAGTGCATCGGCATAGACGAAATCATGGTCTAAATTGTTGCACTTGACTTTGAAGTCTATGTTCTTGTCAACGGCAAGACTACCGATCATTGTGACAAGGTTGTCAACACTTTCAGTGATTGAAACAGGTCTTGTCTCAATTTTAATCTTGCCATTTTCCATGCGGGCCATGTCAAGAATATCATTGATAAGGCTCAGAAGATGGTTGCCTGCGGAGGTTACCTTGTCGTGACATTCGTCGACCTTCTCCTGGTCACCCTTATACTTCTTTGCCATTTCAGTAAAGCCTAAAATTGCATTCATAGGGGTACGGATGTCATGTGACATGTTAAAGAGGAATGTCGACTTAGTCTTGTTTGCATATTCTGCTGCAAGTTTTGCGTCTTCAAGTTCCTCCTGAATAGCTTTCTCCTTCTTTGTATCCCTATCAACATTTGAAAGACCGATGAGGACCATGTTAGAGGTCATAGAATCATCTTCTGGTCTTACAAGTTTCATTTGATAGTAGCAGTACTCACCATCGAGAAGCGCTCTAAAGCCGAAATTAAATGATGATCTTGCATCGAGCATAAAAGAGATATATCCAAGTGACATTTTCTCGATGACACTATCCTTATCGTCTTCAAGAACATACTTATCTACTACACGGCGAACAATGTCATCGAGTGTTTCGAAATTTTTGCCCTCAGAACCTATGAGAGCCTTGAAGAGTGCAAGACCACGATAAATGGTAAGTTTACCATTGTTAAGGTCAAGAATACCAATCATCTTATACTCATCTGAAACGTTATCGATGATTGAGGTCTGGTAGTTCATCTGCTCGCGCTGAAGAACGATGTAGATGTATGTAAGGGCCATCGTCATGCAGCCATTAAATACTGGAAGTGTTCCATCGATTACTTGGTAAATACCACCAGCGATAGGGATAGCCGAAAAACCAAGGAAAGAACGTTCCACTGTGCTCATGTGTCCACGTCTCTTCTTCGCAGCATTAAAGAATGTGAGAAGCATTGCAATAATTATGTAAGAATAAGTAATTACTGGCTGCAAAAAGTAAAGTGTGCCACCACGTTGATAGTGATTATCTGCTGTTATTGTGAAAAGAAGATTATTCCAAGGCGCTGTGAAGCCTAAAATTGCAACAACAAAAATTGGAATCGAGAAGAGTATCTTTGTTGCATTATTTTTAAAGAGACCCGCATCAATTCGATAGTCAACAAAGTAAAGCCAAACATAAGCACTTATTCCAGACATACCGAAGTAACATCCGTTTATAAGATAGTTGAAGTAAATGTTTGTGCCAGTAGTGCCATCAAAGAAAGCCCAAATCGCATCGAGCATAAAGATTGCGGATTGCGACAGGAGAACAAAATAGAGAAGTCTATTTTCTCTACGTCTTATGCCTCGACCAAGTGTCGTAATTTCAAAGCCTGCAAGAATTCCTGCGCAGAGAAGATCCATAAGGATGTAAATGGATGTATTGGTTGCAAGACCAGCACTATATGTTAAAAACCCAGAATAATTTCCCATAATCTCTCCTCCTAACCTTCAATTGTATTGCCACCGAGGGCAATAGCTTCTGCACGTTTTGCCTGTGCAGTCTCAAATGTATCAGAGGCAGTCTTGCAATCCGAATAATAAGCAATGCCCATGCTAAGTGTGACCTTAGTATATGGGAAGTATTCAAACATAGTAAGGCCGATATTTTTCTTAATTTGCGTGAGCTTCATCGAAGTTGGTAAAAGCGAATCGGACGCAAAAATTATTGCATAATCATTGTCGCCAAGTTTTACGAGAGTATCGCCCTCTTCTAGAATCTCGTTTATCTTTCTATTGAAAACTTTGGTAGTCTTTTCTTTCTCGTCATCACGAAGTGCCTCAAAAATTTCGATATCATCTATAGACAAAGACGCAACAGAAAAATTGCTCAGTTGGCCAAGTTTAACTTTTGCGGCAAGATTTGAAAGTTCAGTGATAAGGAAACGCTCATTATACGCTCCGCTCTCCTCGCTGAGGTAAAGAGCAGAATGATAAACATCAAGAGCTTCGTTTGCAGTTTTGTGCTCGTTATTGTAGTAATAGATAGTCTTTCGCACAAGAGAACCAAGTGTCAATACAAGTACAAAATATGCACAGACCGTGAAGACAACAATCGAGGCCTCTGTAGGATTTGATTCTATAATTCCGATTTTTGCAAAAGAATCATTGAAATATGAAACGACAAGTGTTGCGCCAGTCAAAAGAATGAAAAGCACCACAGTCGGCACAAAATCAAGCAAAAATGCAACAGTAAAATAAGTAAAGATAAGAATGAAATTCGAAACCAAAGAACCTGGTCCCGTATAAAAAATCATTATAGGGATAAAGAGAATAATGTAGAGCGTAAAATAAAATGTCGCCTTAAAGTTTACGCTTTTACTTGAATTTCTGTCATAAATGAAAAAGAGAATAGTTATAAGCAAGTAGACAAACATGATAATTACCATCGTTCTACTACTTGTAAGTATTGCCGATGCGAGGAATACAAAGAACTGAACCATGCAGCTGATTAAAGTATCTTTGTAATGCTTGCCTCTTATTTCTTCGCTGAATTTTGATCTGAATATGCCAAAGAATATGGCCAAAAAGGAATCTCTAAGTTCTGACATCAGTTCTTCGCCTCCTTTTCTTTCATGCTTTCTTCGGAGGCCGTGATGAGTGCCTTTACGGTCATACCATATTTGAGATAGTGGTAACCCATTTTAATCGAGCCATCTTTTATATCTGAGATTTCACGTGTAAGGTCAAACTTATCAAAGAGGTCACGTCTGAGTTTGCCCACTGGTAAATCAAGTGGACAATCCTGATAGATAATAAAGAATTTATTATCATCATATCGAACTATTATTGCATCGGTTGGGAAGACCTGTCTGCAGCTATCAAAACCGCAGGTAAGAAGCAAGTCATGCTTATAGGAACCTGGCTCACATCCCTCACAATCGATTTCTACTGTAAATAGGCAAAGCTTTTTATTGTCATCCCATGCAGTCTTGGTTGCTGACTCAAGGAATGTCATACCATATTTGAGATCATAAGCGCCTGTGATATCATCCTTTGTTGAAGCATCATCTGCAGTTTCAACAAGAGAAAGGGTGCGTTCATAATCCGACTGGAAAAGATATGTAAATATTGCTGCAATAGCAACAACATAAATAATTGATAATGGAAGGGCAAATCTTATAATATCGCCATTGATGCCATCAACGCCAACAAACTGCGGATAAATACTTGGAATTAGATAAGCTGTAACGAGAAGCGTTACATTAACCACATTTTGAATTGCTATGAAAGGTACTTGAACTTTCAAATCATCAATCAAAATGTATGAGTGAATGACAGTGATAGCCAGGAGAAGAGGAATTGCGCCATAGAGGTTGCCGAGGGAATAGAACATAAGCGGAACGACAAGAAAGGCGTCTATTCCATGGAAGAAATAAATTATCCAAGTGTAATTTTGTGGATATGATGTCGAAGACAATACAGCGCCGAGCGCCATTAGAACAAGTAAAGTTGCCGAGAAGACACCAAATGTTGGCGCAGTCGTAGGTGAAAAAATTGCCGAGATAATAAAGCCTATGCCAAGCACAAACTGAATTATAGAGATAATGTTAAAAATAAGTAGTGGTCTTGGATAGTTCTTATCCCAAAGCTTTTTGGTTATGTAGTCAAGTAATTTTTCCAAGTCCTATTTACCCCCCCCCTTCATTCTATTTCAACTTGTTCTATCGAGCCGCCGAGCTCGTCGCCCATGAAGAGCGTCGCTTGACGCGTAAAACCGTCGGCGTCATCCGACACGAAATACTTTCGTGTCGACTCGCCAGAGGTTCGAAGTAGCGAACGCGACGCAAGGCTTGCGCGCAGAGTCTCTGCGGCAGCAGTCGAAGAACTGATGATTTTAATCTCTGGATAAAGATTTGCAATTATCTCAAAGAGAAGTGGATAGTGAGTGCAACCGAGCACGAGCGTATCGATGCCGAGGGCTACGAGTGGGTCCAAATACTCTTTGAGCACTGTCTCGATTACAACATCGCCCTTACTTGTCCTGCCGTTTTCAACAAGTGGGACAAGGAGCGGACATGCGACACCGAAGACCTCAGCTCTTGCATTGTATTTTGCAATAGCGCTGTCATAAGCTCGGCTCTTTATCGTCGCATTGGTCGCAATGACACCGATTTTTCCGTTCTTCGTCGCCTCTGCCGCAAGTTTTGAGGCAGGGTCTACAACACCGAAGACTGGAAGGTCGTAAAGTTCTTCAACTTTTTCTCTGGCAATCGAGTCTGCAGTATTGCAAGCTATGACGATTGCTTTTATGTCAAAAGTTGAGAGGAACTTCACGTCAGAGAGAACATATTCTGTAACCTGACGTTTTGACCTTGTGCCGTAAGGCACATGGGCGGTGTCGCCAAAATATATTATGTTTTCGTTTGGCATAGTCTCGACTATTGATTTCACAACAGTGAGACCACCTATACCGGAGTCAAAAACTCCAATATATTTCTCGTTTTCCATTTCTCTTATTCCTTAAAGTTCATTTACAAGTTTCTTAAAATGTTCACCGCGCTCCTCGAAGCAGGTGTACTGGTCAAAAGAGCTTGTCGACGGTGACAACAGGACTGTGTCACCCGACTTTGCTATTTTGACCGCCTCTGCCACTGCTTCGGCAAGATCGTTTACGACTAGGCCTTCGTCACCGACCGTCTCCTTTACAAGTCGCGGTCCGCAGGCGCCGAAGCCTATAACTTTCTTGACACATCCGAGGTTTGCTTTTACGTCATCCATAGGGAGGCCCTTTTCAAAGCCGCCGAGGAGAAGGATGACACCGTGTTCGAACGCTTTTAGTGCTGTGACTGTAGCGTCGGTGTTCGTGCCTTTTGAGTCGTTATAAAAACGAACACCATCCCGCTCGCGCACAAATTCTATGCGGTGTTCAACACCCATAAATTTTGAAACAACATCCTCAATTATTTCATTTGAAACTCCCACACTCTTTGTAAGTGAGACAGCAACCATAACATTTTGAAGATTATGCTTGCCTGGAAGTTTTACCTTGTCAAGTGAGAGTACCCGCTTTCCTTTGACAAAGAGAGCGCCATCCTTTACAAAGTTGTCCGTGTCTGTCCTGTCAAGACTGAAGGTCTCCACAGTCGCAGGGACAGGATACTTTGCCACATACTCCGCCAAAGTCTTGTCGTCGCAATTTAGGACAAAGGTATCGCCCTTTACCATGTTCCTGTAAACTTCAGTCTTGGACTTGTAATAGGCATCCAAAGTTCCGTGAACATCCACATGGTCAGGACTTAAGTTTATTATAGTCGCAGCCTCTGGGTGAAACTTGTCGATATTTACAAGTTGGTAATTTGAAATCTCGAGGGCTATGAAATGGCCCTCCTCCTCCATTAGATTCTCAGCCATCACTATCTCGCAGAGAGGGATGCCGATGTTGCCACAGAGGTGAACCTTGCCTGGAAAAGCTTTGTTTAAAATTTCATAGGTCAAAGTTGTAGTGGTAGTCTTACCATTAGTTCCAGTTATTGCTATGAAATGCTGAGGCTTTGACACTTCAAAAGCCAGTTCAATCTCAGTTATGACCTTGTTGCCCTGCGCATAAAGTTCAACCATAAATGGGATGTCATTATGAACGCCAGGATTTTTCACAACCAAATCATACTTCTCTTTTGCAACAGAGAGAGATTGGTCAACAACTAAAACTCCTAGAGCCTCAAGTTCAGGGAGCTCTTTTATTTTTTCTTTTGGCTTTGATTCAGAGAGTATTATTGTCGCTCCCAGTTTCGAGAGAACTTTAATGGCGGCCATGCCCGAACGGGCGAGGCCAACTACTAATACTCTTTTTCCGATAAAGTCCATTTCTGCCTCCGAGTTAATCGTAAGATACCATATAGAAGACGTAGTTGTCGTAGTAGTCAACTACCTTATAGTTTATGTTGAAATACTGGAGAGTAAGTGAATAGCGAGATGCAGTACCACTCAAAAGACTCTCAGCAAAACTTGCTGGGTCTACACCATCAGAGACTTTGAAGATGTAACCCGCATAGCGAACGTTTCCTACGAGTGCATTTATGTTTGTTGACGTTACTTCCTTTGTGAAACGATAGCACTCATCATAACCGCTGATTTTCTTATTAGTAAGTGACGGAATTGAGCCACCAACTTTGATGCTTGTCACGCCTGCACTGATGCCTGACGCTTTGCTGCAGGCAGTGGCAAGGTCTTTCGTAGATGATGCGCTCTTTACATTTGCAATAAATTTCGCATCACAGTTTTTAATCTTTGTGCTCTTCGTTGAAATACTTGGAGCAGACGGAATAGGTTTTGTTGTTGACTCTGTTGTAGGTTCTGTTGTAGGTTTTGTAGTTGCCTCTGTTGTAGATTCTGCTTCAGGTTTGGTTGTCGACTCCTCTGAACTTGTAGACGGAACCGTTGTAGACACATTTGATGCAGGTGCTGTTGTAACTGGAGATGTTGTTGCTGGTACTGTAACTTCAACTACCTTTGTTGTAAGTTCCTCAGCCATTGTGACCTCTTCAGTTACTTTTTCCTCATTGCCATTTGTCTTTGTAACAGTAACAGTTTTTACAACAGTGGTTTTGTAATAATACTTCTGTCCTATGTTTGTCTTGTCTGTATATTCAGTGCCTTTTACATTGGCAACAAATTCGTAGTCACCATTTTCAGATGTTGCACGATAGACGTTATAGGACTCGGCACCCGCAACAGGGTCCCAAGAAATGGTCGTGTTTTTAGTAGCGGTGTCACGCTCCCCTTGAACGTATGACTTCCACCAAGCGTCAGGGTCGCCATCGTCGAGAGAAACATCCTCCACTTCTATTTCACTACTATTTGTTTTGTCATTTCCACATTTTGCCGTGCAGGCAACAAGTATAAATACCAAAGCAAGCAAAAGCACTGCAATGATAATTATCTTTTTCTTTGACATTACAAAACCATCCTAAGATTTATTTCAAATATTCGTCGAACTTCGGCTCGTACGCATTGAGACAAACTACTGCGACGATGGATGGGCCCGTATGGGCACCTATTGCGCAGCCGACTTGTGTCTCAACGAAGCCACGAACCTTATACTGTGATTTGATTTCAGCCTTGACCTTTTCAAGGCTCTCCTTGTCTGTGCCGTAGCAACAGCCAAGAACCTGATTCTTAAGCTCAACGCCGTTCTCGCCGACAAGTTCGACTACGCGGGAAAGAGTCTTCTTCCAACCGCGAACTTTTTCTGCAGCTTTAAGTGCGCCATTTTCATCGGTCATAAGAATTGGCTTTATGTCGAGCATGCCACCAACTACGAATGATGCCTTGCTTACACGGCCACCAGCGTAGAGATAATCAAGGGACTGAACTGCAATGATGTGAACCATATGCTCACAGAAGAAGTTTGCAGCTTCAATGAGGAGTTCTGGTGATGCACCATTCTTTTGCATTTTGAGAAGGCGCTCAACTACAAGGCCATAGCCGATTGATGCACAGTGTGAGTCAATGATTGTAATTTTGAAATCAGGATATTTGTCGAGCACTTCCTCTTTTGCAAGGCTTGCTGCTTGGAAAGTTCCAGCAACACCTGTTGAGAAGCAAATGTAAAGAACCTCATCACCAGTCTTTGCAAACTTCTCAAAATGCTCCTCAAACATGAGCTGTGAGATGTGATAAGTTTTAATTTCCTTTACGCCCTCTTCCTGAATTTTATAAAATTCTTCAGGGAAGATTGTCACACCGTCACGAAGGTCTTCGTTGTCGATTGTGACAGGTGTTGGCATAACGTAGAGGTTGTACTCATCTATAACACTTTTTGGAATATCTGACGCAGAGTCAGTAATAATTTTAAATGACATAAGAATTTCCTTTCGCAGATGTTATCTTACATTTCCAACTGTTCTTGGGAAGAAAATAACATCTCTAATATTTTGAACGCCTGTTACGTACATAAGCATGCGCTCAAATCCAAGTCCGAATCCACTGTGTGGAACGGAACCAAATTTACGTAAATCGATGTAATCGTGATAATCATCCATATTCATGCCACGCGCATTCATAGCTTCTATGAGTTTGTCATAGTCAGCCTCACGCTCTGAACCTCCGATGATCTCACCAATACCAGGTACAAGAAGGTCAGTCGCAGCAACAGTCTTGCCATCTGGATTTTGTTTCATATAGAAAGATTTAATATCCTTCGGGTAGTTAGTTACGAATACCGGTTTTTTAAACACCTCCTCTGTAATGAAACGCTCATGCTCTGTCTGAAGATCGCATCCCCAGTAAACTGGGAATTTAAAATCGGCATCGGCGTTCTCTAAAATTTCTATAGCCTTTGTGTAGTCGAGAATTTCAAAATCACTGTCAATTATGTTTTGAAGTTTCTCATGAAGACCACGTTCGAAGAACTTCTCGAAGAAATCGAGCTCAGCAGGACACTGCTCCATAACGCTGCGAGTTATGGATTTTATCATGTCCTCTGCCATCTCGATGATGTCAGGAAGTTCTGCAAAAGCTACTTCTGGCTCTACGTGCCAGAACTCAGCAACATGTTTTGTTGTGTTGGAGTTCTCGGCGCGGAACGAAGGGCCGAAGGTGTAGATTTTGCCAAAGGCCATAGCAGCGACTTCGCCCTCAAGTTGGCCAGAAACTGAAAGGCCAGCCTTCTTGCCAAAGAAGTCGTCTGCGTAATATTCTTCTGCTGACTCGAATTTGGCATCATCGCCAAATCCTTTAGTTGTAACAGTAAACATCTCGCCTGCGCCCTCACAGTCGGAGCCTGTGATGAGCGGAGTGTTTACGTAGACATAGTGTCTGTCTTGGAAGTACTTGTGGATGGAAGCCGCAAGTACGGAGCGGACACGGAAAACTGCGTTGAATGTATTGGTACGAACACGAAGATGAGGCATTGTACGGAGAGTCTCAAGGTTGGTGCGCTTTTTCTGAAGTGGGTAGTCCTCTGGGCAAGGGCCGAGGAGTTCAATGTCGGAGACATTGATCTCAACACCGCCGTCCTGTGCAACAGCTGAAGGTACAACAGTACCAACAACCTTGAGAGAACAGCCGAGTTTTGTAAAGTCAGACATTGCGTCTGCCTTTGCAAAGGTCTCCTTGTCTACAACAAGTTGGATGTGCTTAAGACTTGTGCCGTCATTGAGTTCAATGAATGCCATAGTCTTTGAGTCACGAGCTGTACGTACCCAGCCACAGACTGTAACCTCTTTGCCGACAAAAGATTTGTCGGTCATAACCTCAACAATGTCTACGTGTTTCATAAATTTACCTCTACTAATATATAAATAATTATTATAATAATATATAATTCATTACATTTTAGCACAGTAATTTGCTTTTATCAACCGAATATGTTAAACTACACGCATTATGAAAATTGAAATTTCAGAACATTTTACATTTAAAAAATTGATAAGATTTGTTTTTCCATCAATAGCCATGATGATTTTCACATCACTCTATGGCAATGTCGATGGCTTTTTTGTTACAAATTTTGTCGGTGAAACTCCATTTGCGGCAGTCAACCTCACCTGGCCAGTAATTATGATTTTTGGAGGCGCAGGTTTTGTTTTCGGCACCGGCGGTAGCGCAGTAATTGCGACCGCCTTTGGTGAGGGTGACAATGAGCGCGCAAACAGGAATTTTTCACTCATTGTCTACTTTGCAATTGCCGCAGGCATAGTGCTTGGCGCGCTCGGTTTTGCTTTTGCACGGCCACTCGGCATCCTACTCGGCGCAGAAGGAGAGCTCCTCGAATGCTGCGTGATGTACCTTCGAATTCTCTTCTGCTTTACACCAGTCTTCGTGCTTCAAAACATGTTCCAGTCCCTCTGTGCGACAGCCTCAAAACCGAAGCTCGGCCTCTACGCCACACTTGCCGCAGGTATAGGAAATGTTGTACTTGACGCCCTCTTTATTGTGGCTTTCAAATGGGGCCTCGTAGGTGCGGCAATCGGCACCGCCATGAGCCAGTTCTTCGGCGGTATTGTGCCACTTGTTTTCTTCGCCCGTGACAACGATAGTAATCTCCGACTCGGCAAGACAAATTTTGTAGGAAAAGTTATTACTAAAACCTGTACAAATGGTGTCTCAGAATTTGTAAACAACTTGACTATCAGTATCGTAATTATTCTCTACAATCTCAAATTCATGGAGATCGCAGGTCAGGATGGTGTAAATGCTTTTGGTATAGTTCAATACATCAACTTCACCTTCTCATCCGTCTTCATTGGAATAGTTATGGGAAGTGCACCGATTATAAGCTTCAACAACGGTGCCCACGACTATGCCGAACTTCAAAACATCTTTAAAAAGGATGTCACCATACTGCTCTCATCAGGTGTGGTTTTAACTCTACTTGCTGAACTTCTCGCAAGACCATTTACGCTGATTTTCATCCGTGACAACGAGGCGCTAATTGAGATGTCAGTCCACGGCTTCAGGCTCTTCTGTCTCTCTTTCATTTTGATGGGCTTTAACATGCTTGGTTCCTCGCTTTTCACAGCGCTCGGAAATGGTGGTATTTCAGCATTTATCGCAGCTTTCCACAGTTTCATTTTCCCGCTTTTAGCGCTTTACACTGTACCTGCTCTTCTCGGAAATACAATCGATTCCGTCTGGATTTGTCAGGTTATAATTGAAGGCGTAAGTTTCGTACTTATTTTGGCCTTCCTTATTGGCTATAGAAAGCGCTACAAATATTATTAAAAAAATAAAACTCCCAACCAAAAAGGTTGGGAGTTATTTTTTTAGTTTATGCCTTTCATTGTAAGCGCGATACGTTTCTTTTGAACATCGACGTCAATTACTCTGACAGTAACAACATCTCCAACTGAGAGCACCTCTGACGGATGTTTTATAAACTTGTCAGTAATTTGACTTATGTGGACAAGGCCGTCCTGATGGACACCGATGTCGACAAAGGCGCCGAAGTCTATGACATTTCGAACTGTGCCTTTGAGTTCCATCCCAGGCTTTAAGTCTTTCATCTCCATGACATCAGAGCGAAGGAGTGGTGGTGGGAGCTCGTCACGCGGGTCACGACCTGGCTTTAAGAGCTCGGATTCGATGTCGCGAAGCGTCGGCTCGCCTATGCTAAGACGCTCTGCGACAACTGTGTATCCGAGACTCTCGACGCGGTCGTGAAGCTCGGTTAGAGCACCAGCTTTGACATCCGAAAGCTCATAGCCGCAGAGGGTGAGAAGCATCTTTGCGGCGTCATAAGACTCAGGGTGAACGCCTGTATTATCAAGGATATTTTTAGACTCTGCAACACGGAGGAAACCTGCGCATTGTTCAAAAGCTTTAGGGCCGAGTTTTGGAACCTTTTTAAGCTCGGCACGAGATGAAAATGCGCCGTTCTCTTCACGGTAAGTTACTATGTTTTGCGCAATCGTGCCGTTGATACCAGCTATGTGTGAGAGCAAAGAAGGACTTGCAGTGTTGAGGTCCGCGCCGACTGAGTTTACGCAATCCTCAACAACTCCGTCGAGTGCGGACTCAAGTTCCTTCTTTGGCATATCATGCTGGTATTGACCAACGCCGATTGCCCTCGGTTCAATTTTTACAAGCTCTGCAAGTGGGTCCTGAAGACGCCTTGCGATTGAAACTGCAGAGCGGAGTGAAACATCAAACTGTGGGAATTCCTGTGCCGCAAGTTTTGATGCGGAATAGACCGAAGCTCCCGCTTCGGAGACTACCATGTATGACACTTTTTGCGGAACTTTTTTGATGAGTTCTGCCGCAAAAATTTCAGTCTCTTTTGAAGCGGTACCATTGCCGATAGAGATTATATCTACGTTGTATTTTGCAATAAGTCCTGCTATGAATTTTTCGGCAGCATCCTTTTGTGCTTCACCGTGTGTGACGTAAATTACACCTGTGTCAAGCACACGGCCTGTGCCGTCAACACAAGCAACTTTACAACCAGTGCGGTAGCCTGGATCAAGGCCTATGCAGACCTTATTTTTTATAGGTGGAGCCATAAGAAGCGGACGGAGATTTTGAGCAAAGACTTTTATCGCAGCAGTCGCTGCGCGCTCAGTCAGCATTGCCCTCGTCTCATTTTCAATCGACGGGCTTATGAGTCTGTCATAGGCGTCAATTCCAGAGGCCTTTACAAATTCTGTGCAAGGGCCCTCACCTTTTACAGTCACCTTTTCAATTATTGAAATTGCTTTCTCCCTGTCGAGAGTTACAGAGACTTTGAGGAAGCCCTCTTTCTCGCCTCTGTCAATTGCGAGGATTTTATGACCCGCCATCTTCTCGACTTTTTCAGTGAAGTCATAGTAGTTGGCGTAGACACTGTCCTCTTTGGTTTTTGCTTTTGAAGTTAAAACACCGAGGACAGAAAACAGATTGCGAAGACGGCGACGGATGTCGGCGTTGTCGGATATGTCCTCGGCTATGATATCAGACGCGCCAGCGAGCGCGTCGTCTACCGTCTCAACGCCTTTTTCTGGGTCGACAAAAGCAGGTGCTAAATCCGTAGGATTTACGCCTGGCTTTTGTTCAAAAATGGCGACTGCCAAAGGCTCGAGACCGCGCTCCTTTGCGATTGACGCGCGCGTCTTTCTCTTTGGTTTGTATGGTCTGTAAATGTCCTCGAGTTCGGCGAGCGTTGCGGCATTTTCAATAGCCGTAGAGAGCTCGTCTGTCATTTTCTCCTGTTCGATTATAGACCTTGAAATCTCATCTCGGCGTTTATCGAGATTGCGAAGATATTCGAGTCTCTCAAAAATCAGACGAAGCGTCTGGTCATCGAGTGTACCATGTGCTTCTTTCCTATAACGTGCAATGAAGGGAATAGTATTCCCTTCATCGATAAGCTTTATAGTATTTTCAACCTGCCATCTCTGCAGTTTAAATTCATTTGTTATACTTGCAATAATATCCATCTTTTACTCCGACAGTTTAATTTGACGAACATCAGAGCCTAAAAATTCGAGCATCTGATAGTCTCCTATGAGGCGTGAATAAACGCGTGGGTTATACTTATCACCAATCTCATCATAAAGAAGGTTGGTGCTGATAATTGTAGGGAGGCCCGCAAGAATTCTTGTGTTGATGATGTTATAAACTTCTGAGATTGTATAAGCTGTTGCAAACTCAGAGCCCAAATCATCAAGAATCAAGAGGTCACAAGAGAGTATCATCTCCTCAGGGCTCTCGTCACTTTTAAGTCTTCCAAATTTCTCCTTCTCAAGCTGGTTGAAAAGGTTGCAGGCGCTTGAGTAGATAACATTGTAGCCCTTAGAAACTACAACATTTGCAATTGCAAGGGAGAGATGAGTCTTTCCAAGACCTGTCTTTCCGTACATGAGGATGCTGTTAGAATTTTTATCAAAATCCTCAGCCCAAGATTTACAGTAGTTGTAAATTTGAGTCATACGGTCCTTTGCAGACTCGTCATAATAATCAAGTCTAAAGTTCTCAAATGTTGAATTTTTCGCAGGCGCACAGCTCGACAAATTCTCAAGCTGTGACTGTTTTACAAGAGCTTTAAAGCACTCGCAGTAATGTCCGTCTTTTATTCCAGTATCGTTACAAATTGAACATGTGTAATGTACATCAAGCGCATCGGCACCAAGGCCGAGTCCCTTTAAGATTTCTACACGCTCTGCTTGAAATTTTAAATTATCTTCTGAAAGTTTTCTTATAAACTCCTCAGCATTTTGTCCCATACCTATTGCCTTTACCGCATAAAGTCCGGTTCTTGCAATTTTTTGGTTTAACTCTCGAAGCTCAGGAGAAACCGATTCAAGTTCGATGCGAACCTGCTCTGCTGCAAATTCAGCGGCTTTTTGTCTGCCATCTATTATTCTTTTTGCATATTCATAAGAATTTGGCAAGATTATCCCTCCCTCTTCTTTCTTTTGTACTCAATAGGTGCACTTGCACTCTGTTTTACTTTTTCAGTGTCGTATGATGTCTTTTGATTTGATTTATTGCCACTGTTTAAATTGTCACGGCGCTTTGCTTTTTGGTCAATAGCATCCTGAGGTTTTTTAATACCTGACGCCTTCCAATTTTCAAGAATTTTGTCGACATATTTAAAACTCGGTTTGTCTATGTTTTCAAGCATCTCCTGATATGCAAAATAAATAAGGTCAAGAGACTGCTTGTTTTCAACATGCCACTTTTTAAGATAAGCAAAACGAGCATCGGTAAATGATGGCGCATCCTGAGTGAAGAGCATGACAAATTTCTTCCAAAGTCGCTCGTCAGATTTGAGTTCCTTGAGAAAAGCATCAGCTTTTTCGAGAGTGTTTATCTCCCGCTCTCCCCAGTCCTTTGCAACTTTGGCAATGTATGCAAAATTTGATTTATCTTTTGAAACACAATATTCAACAATTGTTAAAATCACTTCAACTGGAAGGCCGTAATAGTCGAGCATCATAAGGAGTTGTGACTGGTCGCCATAGCCGATAGTTCTTCCAAGTTTCAGTTGCACCTCATTGAAAAGTGCTCGAAGATTGCTGTCTTCGAGTGTTCTTGCTGCGACCTGCTCATAAGTAGGTGTCAAGTCAGGCAATGCTTTCAGCTGACCTTTTTCTTCAGCCGCCTTTACAATTGGAGGGGTCTCGCCGTCCTCGTAAACGAGGCCGACCTCCTTCCAATAAGAAAAAGCGTCTTTTACGTCAGCTGTGTCAATGCCAGTACCTTTTGCCACTGCCTTCGCATCAAGGTCTTCACCTTGATGGCGCAGTAAGAAAAGGAGGACCTTTATTTGTTGTCCTCCTGCTTTCTTTATGTGATCATCTACAACTGTATTTGGAACGGCAAACACGCCGTTCCAAGCAGCGCCATTAACCTTAAAACTCATTTACTACTGTCTCCATAGTTGTGTAAAGAGGTGTCATACCCATAGCATCATAGAACTTACTTGCAATCTCATTGCACTGCCAAACGTGGAGTGTTACATTGTGGCAGTTGCGCTTCTTTGCAACATCACATACAAAATTATAAAGTTCTTTTCCTATGTGCTGTCCACGATATGCCTCATCAACGCAGAAATCGTCGATGTAAAGAGTCTTTCTTGCGTAAATGCTTGTTGTCTCTTTGTTAAATTGATAGATGCAAAATGCATAAGCTAAAACCTTGTCATCGTCATCGACATAGACAAAAACAGGTCTTTGGTGGTCCTCAAGCAAAACTCCTAGTGCCTCAGCGTCATATTTGATGCCACCCTCCTTGAAAAGATCAGGGCGACCAGCAGAATGAATAGCATTCGTTGCGAGAAGCAATTCTGTAAGACGTGGAATATCGTGAGGTTCAGCTTTTCTAATCATAATAACACTCCTTAAATTTCTTTGAATATTTTACCATTTTTTAGGGCTTTTTTTCAATCACAATATATGGTATATATGTATGTGCACTTACACATTTTTAATTGTTTATTTAGTATATTTTATGTTACTATAAGTTGTAACAAAAATTGTGAAGGAGAAAATTATGGAAAACACTCCTTATTATACCTGTGTCATAGGGCTCGCATGTATGTCACTCTTGACACTCGGTGTGCTCATCTATGAAAACGGTAGAATGAACATGAAAGACAAGAAATATTTCATCTATGCCATAATTGGAATAGGGCTTGCTTGTCTTTCAGAGTGGGGCGCCATAATGCTAAACGGCGCCGACGAGAGCACAATGCTCTCGCACAACATCTTAAAAGGTCTTGACTACATTACAACTCCTGCAGCTGGCGCGCTTTTCACTTTGCCTGTAACAAAAGGACAAAGTAAACTCAAAACGGCAATAAGCGCCGTCCTAGGTGTAAACACAATCCTTCAGATTGTCTCGATGTTCAACGGTTGCATGTACTACATCGACGCGGACAACTACTATCAACACGGTCCTCTTTACACCATCTATTATGTCATAAGTGGACTTGTAGCACTCCTTGTAACGATTGAATTTATCTCATACGGCAAGAGGTTCAAAAAGCGTAACATCCTCTCAATAGTTTTGATAGGTCTCATAATCATAGGTGGCGTTGCACTTCAGGAATTTGTGGACCACAATCTCCGTGTAACTTGCCTCTCCTTAGCGCTTGCATCTATCTTCCTCTTCATCCACTACTCTGAATTCAACCAAATGGAATTTGACGCAAACCTTGAAGAGAAAGAGCGTCTCCTCTCAACAGACCCTCTAACCGGTCTTTACAGCAGATTTGCTTACAACCGTTTCCTTATGGATTTTGAGGGCACCATTAAAAGGGACGTCCTCGGCGGTGTTAAATTTGCGATCTGTGAATGTGACCTCAATGGCCTTAAGACTGTCAACGACGTCTACGGCCACGAAGCAGGTGACAGGTACATTTTAAACTGTTCAAAAACTATAAAAGACTTTTTCAAACACGGCACAATTTACAGAACTGGCGGCGACGAGTTCGTAATCGTCTTTGAAAACGCAAATTATGAAAAGATAGAAAAGCTTGAAAACAAAATCAAGAACTTTATGGACGCCGAGATGGCAAGCGACAAGAATGCCGCTGACCGCGTTCTCTTTGCTGCAGGTTTTGCAATGTTTGACCCTACAATAGACTCAAACTACGACGACGTCTTCAAGCGCGCCGACAAGGCAATGTATGAGGCCAAAGGCGAATACTACACGAAGTCTGGCGTGGAGCGACGTAAAAT